>Ga0073936_10000546_pt1 | contig 58041 bp, 45 predicted proteins | sample AliMusrvi5mmetaG_FD_87041 | JGI IMG/M metagenome (GOLD analysis project Ga0073936, IMG submission 87041) | Freshwater lake bacterial and archeal communities from Alinen Mustajarvi, Finland, to study Microbial Dark Matter (Phase II) - Alinen... | ecosystem: Environmental > Aquatic > Freshwater >...
AGTTTCAGCTTCTCGATCCCGAGGCGATGGCAAAAATCAGCCGGATCGAACTGCTGGCCCGACAAACCGTGGAGGGGTTCATTGCCGGCCGCCACCAAAGCCCCTATCGCGGATACTCTGCCGAATTTGCCGAACACCGGGAATATGCGCCCGGTGACGACCTGAGTGACCTTGACTGGCAGGTCTACGCCAAGTCTGACCGCTATTACATCAAGCAATATATCGAGGAGACCAACCTTCGGGCGACCATTCTACTGGATGCCTCCGGCTCCATGGCCTATCGCGGGGAGAATGCCGCCCAACACCAGGGGAAACCCCTCAGCAAATTCGAGTATGCCCGTTTTCTCGCCGCCAGTCTGATCCGCCTCCTTCTTAATCAGCAGGACGCTGTCGGCCTCGTAACCTATGATACCGCCATCCGCAGCTACATCCCGTCCCGCACCCGCACCAATCATATGAGTGTTCTGCTGGAGGCATTGTTCAACATCACGCCCGGCGAGGAATCGGCCCTCGCCCCGGTCTTCCATGAAGTCGCGGAACGAGTCCATCGCCGAGGACTCCTGATCATCATCTCCGACCTGTTCGACCAGCCGACGGAAATCCTCAAGGCACTGCATCACTTCCGCTTCCGTAAGCACGAGGTCATTCTCATGCACATAATGGCGGATGAGGAACTGACCTTTCCGTTTCAGTACTGGAGCCAGTTCCGCGATCTGGAACAAGATGGACACCATCTGGAACTCGATCCGGAAGCCCTACGCTCGGCCTACCTGAATGAAGTCCGCACTTTCCTCGACACCATTGAAAAAGGCTGCGGCGAGTTGCGCATTGACTACGTGCCCTTTTCAACCCGTCAGGATTTCGACCTAGCGCTAGCCAGCTACCTGGCACACCGGAGGAGCCTGGTAAAACGATGATATTTTTGAATCCATTATTCCTGATTGGACTGGCGGCCATTGCCATCCCGATCATTATCCATCTGCTGAACCGAAGTAAACCCCGCCCCATCGAGTGGGGTGCCATGCAATTCCTGTTGGCCTCCATGAACGCCCGCCGCCGGCGTGTCAAAATCGAAGACGGAATTCTCCTTTGCCTGCGCTGTCTGGCACTCACCGTCCTGGCACTGGCCATGGCACGTCCCTTTCTCCCCAGTATGTCGGCGATCCCCTGGGTTTTCATCCTGCCCGGAATTCTGCTCGCCATGCTCTGCACCGGGATCGCCACCATCCTCTGGCCCAATGCCAAATTGCGCCGTGGGCTACTGAAAATCGCCGCAGCTTTGCTGACCATCGCCGTACTGGCAACCCTCCTTGAACAGCGCATCCAGACGCGCCGCTGGATGACTGGGGCAGGCGGGGGTGACACCGTGATCATCCTCGACGCGTCGCTCTCCATGACCCTGAATTCCGAGGGAAAAAGCAATTTCAGCCGGGCCATTGAGGAAGCCTGTGAACTGGTCGAAAAATCACGCTCAGGCGATGCCACAGCCATCCTCCTGGGGGGCCCTGTTCCGCAAGCACTCATCAGCCGCCCCACATCGGATCGGAGCGAATTGTTGCGTACCCTCCGCAGCCCGGAATGTAAACCCACCGGCGGTAGCATGGCCACACTGGAAGCCCTGAATCTGGCCTCCTCGATCCTGGCGGATGGTCCGAATGCCTCCAAAACAGTGGTCATTTTCACCGATGGTCACGCCACGGGATGGGACGCCCAGTCAGAAGCGCGATGGAACTTCCTGTCCACCGGCTTCAAGCAACTGCCGACCCCGCCGCGCCTCATCTGTCGCCGCTTACCACTCCCGGATCTGTTCCGGAATACGCTGGTTTCGGGGATCCGGTTGTCCCGTTCTGTCATTGGTACCGATCGACCCGTAAAAATTGAGGTCAGCGTCGCTAATTCCGGCAACGCCCCTGTCCACCCCACCGCCCTGGAATTGATGATAGACGGACAACAGATCGAACGGACTCCCATGATCAAAGATCTGATCCCGCAATCTACCGAGGTATTCCTGTTTAATCATCGGTTCGTGACCCCGGGCTATCACGTCATTCAGGCCCGATTAGTCGCCGAGGACGATCTTCTCGCCGACAACGCACTCGAACAAATTGTCCACGTTCTGGATCGTTTGCCGGTTCTTCTGGTCGAAGGCGCTTCCACTGAACGTTTCTTTTTCCGCAAGACAGCAAGCCTGATCCGCGTCGCCTTGACTCCCCGTGAAACCGCCACCAGTCAGGATCCCGCTCTGCCGGAATTACCGTTCCTAGTCAAACCCACAATGGTCGAGGCGGCCGACATCGCCGCCATCAGAGATCTGAGTCCTTACCGCGTTATTATCCTGGCCGACGTTTCGCGTCTACCCACTACCGAAGCAGAACGTATCGCCGCTTTCGTCAAAGCAGGAGGCGGCCTCCTCATCACACCGGGCAACCGCGCCGAACCGGCATTTTACAACACCTGGCAAACCGCCGCAGGAGAACCCCTCCTCCCGGCCCGGATCGAGGAACGTATCTATCCCACCGATCCGCTTAAACTGGAACTGAAATCCTTCACCCATCCCGCCGTCCAATTGGTAGCACAACCGGATCAATCGGATGCCCGGCTTGGCCTCATCGCCGGCTACTGGAAACTGGGACTGGATCCCGCCTCCAACGATATCCGTATTGGCGGTCGACTGGAATCCGGCGCCCCATGGCTGGTGGAACGACAGCTCGGTAAAGGCAACGTGGTGATGACGTCCATTGCGTTCGATCGCCGCGACAGCAATCTGTCCTCGCTAAAATGTTTCGTTCCGCTGATTCATGAGATGGTCTATTTTCTGGCAACGCCCACTCTCCAAGACTGCAATCTCACGCCAGGAACCGAATGGGCGCTGGCGGGGATCCTTCCTCCCGATTTCATTGCCACAACGAACACCGAATCGGCCACGGTGGTGATGCCTTCCGGCGAGGAACGTCCGGTTAAAATCACGCAGGAAAACAATCAATTCATGATCCGGTTCACCGAAACACGCCAACCCGGATTGTTCCGCGTACGTCTGCCCGTCGCTCTTGCTGCGGCCGCCGGGGTCTTATCGAACAGTCCACCTGAAGTTCTTTTCACGGTAAAAAACCAACCTGAGGAAAGTACGCTCACCTCATTGACTGACGAGGATATCACTGCTGTGCGCAGCCACGTCGACCTGTTTCTCCCGAAATCTCAGGATGAACTCATGACCGCCTTCACTGGCAAGATACCCGGTCAGGAATTATGGAAGATCCTGATTCTGTGCGTCCTGCTTACTCTTCTCGCAGAGGTGGCATTCACTCGCTGGATCACGTTGCACCGGCATCTCCATCAAGCCAAGCCGGTAACCCTGAAATCCCCGGCGGAAGGGGTCCAAGCCATGAAGAAACGATTGACGGAATTGATGAAATAAAATGAATGAATTTTCCAACAGTATCGTATTCCAAAGCCTGGCGACCTGCATCCTGATGGCAGGTTGGATGCGCTCTCACATCTGGAGCCGCGGCCTGACGCGCCAGTGGGCATGGCTGGCCTTCCTAGGCAGATCGGTATTGGGATTCCTCACCTTTCTCACTGCCACTGAAATGGCCCGGCATGCTGTCGTGTTCTCAACCAATTGGCGCCGATGGCCCCTTTTGGTGATGGCGGCACTCTTGACCGAAGGCGTTATGGCACTCGCGCGCCTGGAACGGAATATCGTATCACGCGGGGCAGGAAGAGCCCTGACCATTCTGAGAATCTCCACCATTTTGGCAGTAGTCCTGATGTTGCTTCAACCGATCTTCGTGATGGAGCTTTTTCATCACATCCAACGCCACGTTGTGGTGCTACTGGATGTCAGTGCCTCCATGCAGGTCCCCGACAACAACCTCACCGCCGCTGAAAAACTGCGTCTTTCGGAAAGCCTGCACGTCTCCGCCGCCCACCGACCCTACCACATTGATAAAATGGGCGCTCATCTGGGCGAGGCCGGCCAAAACCTTCTGGCACAGGCCGACGGGCTCAATGCCCTGTCTGCGGCCCCCCCGGATCTCCGTGCCCGTCAATTGAAACAGCGCGCCTCCTCCCAGCGGAAAGCTCTCAAACAGGTACGCGATACGCTCAACGAAACCTCAAAAACCCTTGCCGACGATGCGGCCGCCCCGTTCCTTCTGAAAAAGGACGCCACCACACCCGTCGCCAACCTGAAACGCTTCACCGATCAACTCACTGCCGAGGCGATCCGGCCGTTGGATCTTGCCATCGAGCGGATCGACGACTGGCCCAACGTCACCAACTGCAGCGCCGCCTACGACACCGTCCGCGATACCATGCGGAAAACGGGCACCTTCCTCACCGAAGCCGAAGAGCGAATCCACCCTATCGGCGATGCCGTGGACGAATCTTTTTACCAGTCACGCTCCGAGCCGGATCGAAAAATCATCGACCGCGTAGCCTTCCTTCGCCGTAGCGAAGTGGCAAATCGGCTCCTATCAGACCCGGAGAAGTCAGCCCTTTCCCCTAGCCTCCTTAAACGACTGAATAACGAATATGGCGTGCAGACCTACACCTTTGGCGCCTTTCCCGCCGAAATGAAAACAAGCGTTCTGCTGGAATCATCGGGTTCTGGCAGCATCACTTCGCCACCTCCGCTGCAACTCCAGAGCACGGATATCGCAGGCGCCCTTGAAAGGGTTTCAACCACACTTCTACCGGAACAAACCGCCGGGATCATCCTTCTCTCTGACGGCCGTCACAACGCCGCCCCGGGTTCCGTCGAATCCATTGGACGCAAATTCGGAGTACAGCGCGTTCCCGTTTTCCCCATCATTCTAGGAGGTAACCTCTTCCCCCCCACCGACGCCGCCATTGCCTCTGTCACGGCCCCAGAATCGGTCAGCACCAATGAACGGGTCTCCTTCAACATCGATTTAAAATTGGATGGGCTCAACGGTTCCAACGTAACTGTCACCCTTTTCGATGGTGGTAATCCGGTGGCCTCCAACACGGTTACACCCACCGATGCCACCTTCCGGAAGCAACTCCAGCTCTCGGACACGCCCAAAACCAACGGCATGCACGCCTACCGGATCCAAACAAGCACCTTCTCCAACGAAGTCGACTCCAGCAATAACGTCTTTAACATTCCCGTACTGGTCGACAGCGATTCCATAAACGTTCTGTTAATTGAGGGTCACCCGCGTTGGGAATTCCGGTTCTTGAAAAATCTTTTCATGCAGCGGGACAAAAATGTGCGACTCCAGTACCTGTTATTCCAGCCTGACCAAATTGAAGGGTTTACCAACTCTACCCCACGTCCCGCCTCGGTTACAGCCGAACGTACAGAATCCGAAGCCACACTCCTGCCTGCCAGTGAGGCAGAGTGGATGAAATTCGATCTCATTATCCTGGGCGATGTGGCACCGGATGAACTGGGACGCACCAACATGGATATTCTCCGAAAGTATGTACTTACCCGAGGGGGAACGCTGATCGTAATTGCCGGAAGCCGGCACATGCCGCAAGCCTATACCGGTACACCACTGGCAGAAATCCTGCCAGTTACCTTCAGGCCCTCCATCCACCCGCTCCTGACCGCACCAGAGCAGGAGTTCCGACTTAGCCTGACAGCGGAAGGCCGTAACACGATCTTCATGAAACTCGATGATGACCCCGCCGAAAATCAAAAGGCATGGAATGACGTACCTGGGCTTCGCTGGCGAAATGGTTCCATGACGGCCAAAAACAGTGCCACTGTACTCGCCTATGCCACTCCCCCACAAGCAGTACTTGACGGGCAGCCCAGCCTCATTCCTAGTGCTGAAACACTCCTTAAACAACAACAGAACGAACGGGAGAATGCACTGGTGGTCAGCCATCAGGCTGGATTCGGCTCGGTTCTGATGTTCGGGTTCGATCAGACCTGGCGTTTGCGCTACAAGAAGGGAGACCAAAATCACCACAAGTTGTGGGGCCAAATTATCCGCTGGGCCACCGCCGACAGAATTGCCACCGGAACGGAGACACTCCGGATCGGAACCCCGCGTTCTCGCTACCCGATTGGGAGCCCGGTTCGCATCACGGCCCGGTTGGTCACCCCGGACTTCAAGCCCATCACCAATGCGGTCCCCCGTGTTACACTCTGGTCAGATGACAAAAAAATATCTCACTTCCGGCTCAGTTATCGCGAAAGCTCCCCCGGCCTTTATGTGACGGAACTCAATTCACTACCTGCCGGCCGGTATCGTATCGAATTGGAAACCACCGGAATCCGCGAACTGGCTTCGGTTGGATCTTTTTCCGCCTCCGCTGAATTCTCTGTTTCCGCCTCCGCCGACACCGAAAAAGTCGAACTCTCGGCCGACCGGGCCGGGCTAACCCGCCTGGCGGGACTCACCGCCGGCAAAGTTCTGGAACCCGCCGCGCTTGATTCCATCGCCCAATACTTTGGTCCTGCGAAAACCAACAACACGGAACGACGCCAACTGGATCTATGGAATTCATGGCCATGGTTTCTGCTAATTCTGACGTTTCTGACCACTGAGTGGCTGCTGAGAAAGAAAGTGAGGCTCCCCTGATAAACAACGCCCCCATTGACAAGCCTCTCCCTCTTCCGGCCCCGATCGTCGCGGCCTTGAGCCGACTCATCCGGCGCACCCGACACCTGGTGATCATCCGGGGTCTGTGCGCTTCCTGCGCTGCAGGTATCGGTGCTTTCCTGCTCATTATCCTGCTTGATGCCAGCATCACCCTATTATCCCCATGGACCCGCTGGATCATGAGCGCGCTAGCCTATTTAACCTGGGCTAGCACAACGTTCTGGTTCCTGATCCGGCCATTGACCATCACGTTCACGCTGACCGGCATTGCACGGCTCATCGAAATACACCACCCGGAATTACAGGAGCGCATCAGTTCCGCCGTCCAACTCCTGAGCAGCCGGGATATCCCATCCATCCGTGGATCCGAAACCCTGATTGCCGCCCTGACAGAGGAAGCCGTACACGAAGTAGGGACGATCCATCCCCGGCAGGAAATTTCTTTTCGCAGTGCCATGCCCTTCGCCATCGCCGCCACGGGCGTAATCGCGGTGCTTTTCATTTTATGGCTTACCTGGCCACAACAAACCGGTTTCCTGCTGGCCCGCGCCACCGCCCCTTTCCTGAATTTGCCCAACGTCCAAGCCATCGACCTGGTGGTTGAACCCGGCGATACACTGGTCGCCGCCGGCTCCTCCCTGCAGGTTTCAGTCCGCTCTGCCCACACAGCGGTCACCTCTGCCCGACTCCGCCAAGTCGATCGCAACGGCTACGAAACGCTCACGGACATGGTGGCATTGACCACCTCGACCAATCAGCCCGGCCGACGTTTTGCCATCACCCTCCCCAATGTCCTGAACGAATTCCGATATCGCGTCCACGCTGGCGACGCCCTCTCGCAGTATTTTACGGTACGTGTGGCCATCCCACCTGTCATCGAACATCTGGATATCGAATACCGCTATCCCGAATATTCCCGCCTGGGCGTCAAACAGGAACGCGATGGATCCGGGACCATCCGTGCCTTGGTCGGCACCACCGTAACCCTCTCTGCGCAGGTCAACAAGCCCGCACGCCTGGCGACGCTCCTGATCATCACCCCGGTCGTGACCAACAGCTTGTCAGGCAACCTCCGTATGGTCGGGAAGAACTACTTTTATGATTTTACGCTGACAATTCCCAAGGGATTGAATGGTGGCTGGACTCTCAAATTGAGCGACGAAATCAACCTGACAAACACACCGTTTGAGCACCCCATTCAAGCAATCCCGGATAACCCGCCGGTCGTCACGGTTACCAGTCCACTGCAGCGCGAATTGCGCCTGAACCGCAACACCCGTCTTCCGGTCACCTACCGCGCCGAAGACGACCATGGTCTCACCGCTGCCGCCATTGTTTTCACCCTGCCGGGTTTAACCAATACCCAGATCCGATCCCTGCCTACCCCAACCGCTCCAACTGAATCCTCAACCCGTATCATCGACGGGGAAACCTTGATTATGCTGGGGGACTCATTTTTCACCAACGCGCCGCGCGTGGGATTCCGCATCCGCGCCTTCGACAACCTCCCTGGCACCGCCCAGGGGCCCCAATCTTCCGACTCGGAAACCATCACGATCATTCTCGACAATCAGGCGGACACCTGGATCGAGCAGGTTCTGACCAGTCAGGATCAACGCATTCAAGAAGGACTCAAACAGGTGCAAAAAAAACTCGCCTTCGCCCGCGAACAGGCCCGTGCCCTGGATAAGCCCCTTTCGCAACAACAAACGCCGCTCAGCGACAGTACCACCCGCCAAATCGATTCACTGCAAGACACGCTGGCGGCCACCGATAACGCCTTACGGAGTCTCGCCACTGATATCGACAAAGGATTTTTCGAAACCCTCTCCAGTAATCTCACCGTCCTCGCCGAAAACCACGTCGGCAAAGCAGAAAACATGGCCGGCCAAATCCGGCTGGTCGATACTCCCACCGAGCGCATGGCTATCAACAGCAATATCACAGACGAAATCACCGTTTCACAGGATATCCTGGAACACGCCATTCAGGAGCATGAATTGGCCCGGGCCGCGGTTCACCGTGCCGTGGAACTGGACCAATTGGCGAACCAACAGGCAGCACTTGCCCAAACCCGTCAGGAAATGGAGAAAAACCCACCCCTTCCCTCCACGAATGGTGCGACCACCGCACAGACGACAGCCCCAGCAAAGGAGTGGCAGCAAGCCCAGGATAAAGTGGCCGATGAACTCGCCAAGATGGCCCGGGAAACCCCAGGTTCCACCGCCCAGATTGCCGCCACCCTCAGCAATCTTTCTGCCCAAGCCGCCACTCAGGTTGGCGTGTTGGGTCAGCGCCAAAATGATCTTGCGAGATTGACCAAAGAAGAGGCGGACCGACTGCAAAAAATGGACAGCCAATGGCACGAACTCGCGACACGCCAGAACCAGTTGGCGGATCTTGCCCGAAGCGAGCCTCTGGCCACCCCCCAGAACGAAGCCATGCGAAATGCCGCCCGGGATCTGGAATCCGGCAAAAAACAACAGGCGGTTGAAACTCAGGCAAACGTCTACGACGCCCTGAAGCAAGCTGCCGACATGCTTCACCAGTCGGCTTTCACACAGCCATCCGTCGAGCAACAGGCAGCACGACAGGCCCAAGCCGCTGGCCAGTTGGCCCAACAGGCAGCCAAGAACGCCGAAGAAGCCGTCGAAAGTGCCCAAGAGGCCATGCAACAAGCCGAACAACAAGTGGCAATGACGGAACAAAACTCCACACATCAAAACAAAGACGAAGCCCAGGCTGTTGCGCAACAGGTCAAGCAATCCTTGCAATCCGCCGAACAGCAAATGCAAAAGGCTCAAGAGGCAGCACAGGACGCGCAACCAACAGCTGAAAAAAAACCGAAACCAGCAGCCATAGCCATTGCTAAAGCGGTCGAAGCAACAGAGGCGGCCCTTGAGGCCAGTAAATTCGCCACACAGGCACACCAGCAAGCCAATAGTTTAAAATTGGCCGAACTGGTACGCCAGCAAGTGGAACTGCGCAAAGATGCCACCCAGAACGAAGCGATATTGAATGCCGCCCGGGATTTGGAGTCCGGCAAAAAAAATCAACAAGCTCACACGCCCCCACCAACTGACGATGCCTTACCAAAGGCCAAAGCCGCCACACAGCAGGCAGCACAACAGGCACGCGATGCGGACCTTCTGGCCCAACAGGCAGCCGAAAACGCCGGAGAAGCCGTCGAAAGCGCCAGGCAGGCTACCCAACAAGCAGAACAACAGGCCGTAACGGCAACACAAGCCACAGAAAAGAGTCAACAGGCAGCCGATCAAGTTTCACAACTGGCAAAGCAATCACAGGGGAAAGCCAACGAACAGGATTTGAACCGTGCCGCTGAAGCCTCCTTGAAAAAAGCCGTCGCCGCACAGCAAAATGAAGCCGAGGCCCAAGACGCCGCTCAACAAGCCAAGCAGGCCACACAAGATGCCGAAAAACAGTTACAAAAGGCCCAGCAGGCCGCTCAATCGGCCCGGCAGGCCGCTCAACAAGCGGCAGAACAAAACCAAAAGGCAGCTTCAGCTACGTCCACACCTCTAGAAGAACAGGAAAAAGCAGAAACAGCCAAGGCGGTCGCTACCGCCAACGCCGTGACCGCCACCGAAGCGGCCCTTGAAGCCGGCAAACTCGCGGCCAAGGCGCGTCGCCAAGCCGATGTTTCAAAATTAGCCGAACTGGCACGCCAGCAGGTGGAATTACGTAAAAATGCCGCCCAGAACGAGGCTATGCGAGACATCGCACGTGATCTGGAGTCCGGCAAAAAAAATCCAGAAAGCCCCGAAAACAATAAACCTGAAGAGTCCCAAACAAAAACGTCCGCACAAAAGGCAGCCCAGCAAGCAGAGAACGCCAACCTCCTGGCCCAACAGGCAGCACTGAAAGCAGAACAGGCCGTCGAGCACGCAAGGCAGGCAAGCCAACAGGCGGAACAACAGGCCGCCGAAGCAAAACAAAACCAAGCTGAAGCACAGGACGCCGCACGGCAGGCCAAACAATCCCTGCAAGCCGCCGAACAACAAGCCCAAAAGGCACGGCAGGCAAATCAGGCGGCACAGCAGGCCTCTCAACAAGCGGCCGAACAAGCCCAAAAGGCGGATTCAGCCACTTCCATAAAAATTGTTGCACAGGCCAAAGCTGCCACCGACAAGGCGGCCATTAACGCCACCACCAACGCCGTGGCTGCAACCGAGGCAGCCCTTTCCGCCAGTAAATTCGCCACTCAGGCACAACAACAGGCCAATGCGTTTAAATTGGCTGAACTGGCACGTCAACAGGTGGCACAGGACCAAGTCTCCGCCAAAAATGAAGCGTTGCAAAAGGCTGCACGAAATTTAGAATCTGGTATGAGTCAACCGATGGCGAATACCTCTCCATCGGCGACACAACAAGCAGAACGACAGGCTCAAGAAGCAGGTATGCTGGCCCAACAGGCCGCCCAAAACGCGGAAAAATCTGTTGAGAAAGCCCGACAGGCCGCCCAACAAGCTGAACAGCAGGCCACCACGGCGAAACAAACCAAGGAAAATAGCGCCCAAATATCCCAACACGCATCACAACTGGCACAGGGGGCCAAGGGGAAAGCCAATGAACAGGAATTGACCCGCGCCGCTGAAACCGCCCGGCAAAAATCTTTTGCTGCCCAACAAAATGAAGCCGAAGCACAGGATGCCGCACAAAAGGCCAAACAAGCCGCCCAAGCCACGGACCAACAAGCCCAAAAGGCTAAGCAAGCAACACAGGCTGCCCAGCAAGCCGCTCAACAAGCATCGGAACAAGCCCAAAAGGCTGCCTCCGCCACATCCCCCCCCGCTGCCGAACAGGCGAAAGTAGAAACCTCTAAGGCAGCCGCCACCGCTATCGCCAATGCCGTAGTCGCAACCGAGGCAGCCTTTTCCGCCAGTAAATCAGCAGCCCAGGCGCGCCAGCAGAGCGACACTTTCAAATTAGCGGAAATAGGACGGAAACAGGCTGAATTGCGTCAGAAAAATTCCCAAAGCGAGTCCGAGCGAAATGTTGCGCATGACTTGGAAGCCGGTAAAGAGCCACAGTTCCCCGCCCAGGCGGGACCGGACACCGGCAAGCCTACCCCTGCGCAGGAAATCGTAAACCGCGCAACGGGTTTGAAAGCCGATCAACAAGGTACGCACACCCCAAAACCTGACGCATCCCTGTCACAAATAAAAACGGCCGCACAACAGGCGGCACGGCAGGCACAGGAAGCCAATACACTGGCCCAGCAAGCCGCCCAAAACGCACGACAAGCCGCGGAGCGTGCCAGCCAGGCAGCCCAGCAGACGGGACCATCAGAGCAGACCCAGCAATCCATGCAAACCGCCACCCAGCAGGCACAAAGGGCCCAACAGACCGCCACGGCCGCACAGCAAGCCGCACAACGAGCCGCTGAACATGCGCAAAAGGCCGCCTCAGCTGGTTCCTCGCGTGCCGCCCAACAGGCACTGTCCGAAACCTCTAAAGCCAACGCCGCGGCCACAGCCAACGCCGTAATGGCCGCCGAGGCAGCCTTTCAGGCCAGTGAATCCGCCACCCGGACACGCCAGCAAGCGGATGCGTTTAAATTGGATGACCTGGCAAAACACCAGGATGAGTTGCGCCGCGATGCCGCCAACTTGCTCACCGAAAAACAAACCGCCAGTGATGCGCTTCGTGCAACCCTTTCACGGCAAATCGCCGACCAACAACGTGAACTGGCCGAAGCAACTTCGACTCTGGCTCAAGAATTGGACAAAGAAGCCACTCCCGCTCAAGCCACCACCCAGGCCGCCCATGCGGCCGAAGCGACACAACAGGTCAACGTAGAAATGCAAAAAAACGGAATTCCAAATGCAGAAGCCGCCGCAACGCAAGCCCGTCAGGCCATGGCGCAACTTTCCGACACCCTTCACACTGAAGCCGTAACGACCGATCCAAACCAACTCGAAAAACGCGCAAAGTTTAGCCAGCTTGCCCAACGTGTTGACAATTTTTCGAAACAACAGGAACAACTCAGCCAACTCATGGGAGACATCGCCGCCAACCAACCGCTCGAAGCTCTGCAGACACAGCAGAGGTTCCTGGGCGCAGAAGCCCAGAAAATGGCTCAAGACACCACTGGGCTCCACGAACAAGCCCAAGACATACTCGCCCAATCTCCGCTCAGTGCCCAAACCGCTCAAGCCGCACATGAACTGACTCAGGCCGCAAAAGCCGCCACCCAGGCCGCAAAACAAATGCCGGAGGCCACAGGGCGCGATAATGAACCCGGAAGCAGTTCTTCCCAAGCACAACAACAGGCAGCCAACCAGACCCGCCAAAACCAGCAAAGTGCTGCACAGTCATTGCAACAGGCATCTGCAAAATTACAACAAGCGGCCAGCGCCACAGGTTCCCCTTCACCCGCCCCCGCTGCGCCAAACCAATTAACCCCGTCCGAACCAGAGTCCCAGGCAGCCATCGCCCAAGCCTATCAAGCCGCCAAACAGGCGTCCCAAAACCCGCAAACCGCCGAGGCCGATCAAGCCGCCGCACAAGTGGCGCAAGCCGCCCGGGTGGCCGCCACCGCCGCGCAAGCCAAAGGCGCCAACCCGCACCCGGCCACCCTTCAAACGGCCAGTTCCAATGGTGGCAGCGCCGCCCAGGACTCACAAAGCACAGAGGGGGTCCCCTCTTTTGCACGCCGTATGGGACTCAAACTTCAGGATTGGCTCAGGCTGCATGGCGAGTTGAAAGATGATGTCTTACAAGCAGCCAATAATGAAGGGCCCGAAGAATACCGGCCCATGATCCAACGTTATTTCCGCGAAGTTTCCAGCCATAAGGAAGAGGAGTAACATGAAACCCATCAGAATATGTCTGGGACTAGCAGCCCTCACCCTCTTGCGTATGTCCCCCCTCACAGCCGCGCCATCTTCCATTGAGGACGTAAAGTATCAGCGAGCCTTCGACGAAGCCGTGGATAAAGGACTTGCTTTCCTAGCCAAATCACAAGCCAAAGACGGTTCCATCGGCACAAAAAATACCCCCGCCATTACCTCCTTGGCCGTCATGGCGTTTCTGGCCAGAGGTTATACACCGGGACTTCCTCCTTATGGCGACATCATCAACCGTGGTATTGATTATATTCTCAGCACTCCGGACGCCAAAGGAGCCATGATGGGTGGTGCAGGCCAGATGTATAGTCACAACATCGCCTGCCTGATGCTTTCGGAAGTCTCCGGCATGGTAGACCCCGAACGTCAGGCCCGAATTGATGCCACCCTACCCCGTGCCATCCGCATCACACTCGCCGCACAGGACGTCAACAAGTCAGAGGCTATGGCCGGGGGCTGGCGCTATCAGCCCACGAGCACTGACAGTGACATTTCCCTCGCAGGGTGGGCGCTCTCCGCTTTACGTTCAGCCCGGAACAACGGCGCCCCTGTGCCCAAGGAAGCCATCGAAAAAGCCGTGAAATTCATCCTCCGTTGCCGAACCCAGGACAACGGGTTCGCCTACCAACCCGGGGGCGGGGCCAATCTGGCACGCACAGGAATCGGCCTGCTCTGCCTGGAAATGGCCGGGCGGCACCGCGACGACGTCACCCTCAAAGCAGGCCAGTATATTTTAAAGCAGTATCAGGCGAACACCACTTTAAATGGGGAAACCTGCCACTACTATGCGTGGTACTATATTGCCAACGGCATGTTCCAACTCGGCGGACAGGAATGGGAATCTTTTGCCCCGCTCCTTTACAACAATATCCTCAAAATGCAATTGGAAAATGGATCATGGCCGGTATCTGGTGGCCATGAAAATGATACGGCCTATTGCACCAGCATGGCCATTCTCTCCCTGAGCGTTTCCTACCGCCAGCTTCCTATCTACCAACGTTAGCCCCATAGAAAAACGCTCAAAATTGATTGTTTTTTGGGAGCAGGACGTCAGGATATACAGAGTTTTGGTCTGCGGACCAAGCGGATAGTAAACAACCCCGTCCCAACCTGGGCGGAGAATGTTGAGCGATCAGCGGAGAGAAGCGACTATGTCAGAAACCGAAGGGGTTAAGGATACACTTTTAAGTGTGGATAAAATTCCGGACGTCATCCGGGAGAAAGCGTTGGAGATTGGCTTTTCGGATCAGGATCATCTCTTTTCGATCCGAGCGGATCTTGATTTGGACGGAAAAGCGGAAGCGGTGTGGCTGGTGGTGGGGAAAACCCACCTGGCGGCCATCGGCTTGGCCGCCATACCCGTCATGGTCTGTGCGCCCATCGAAATCGCATCCATTCAGAAAGTGCGCAGTTCCCAAACCGTGGGCAGCGCTTTTCTGCAGGTCATGGTTGATGAAGCCTATGTGGATGTGGTGCGTTATACCAATGGGCAACGTGAACTATTCAGCCGGGCCTGTTTGGAAATCAAAAACCTGGTGGCAGGGAAGCCCGTCCACCCTCATGCGTTGACCAGCCCCAGCGAATCCTTCTGTCCGAAGTGCGGACTGCCCCTACCGGGTCGGAAAGCAGACTGTCCCCGATGCAAGGGGCATGGCGGTTTGTTCAGCCGTACCCTTGGACTCATGAAGCCCTATAAGTGGAGCATTGCCCTTCTTTTCCTGGTCATGTTGATCGGGGTGACCCTGGACCTGTTGCCCCCGATGCTGACCAAGATGATGGTGGATAAAGTCTTTACGCCCAGTGAAGGAACGACCATTCTCAGCCATGCGGACAGCATCCATTTGTTGCTGGTCGTTCTCATGATTCTGGTGGGAGCCTCTCTCGGTCGGCAATTGTTGAACATCCTGATTTCTTTCATCACCAGTCTGATTGGCACCCGAATCACGAAGGAATTACGAGAACAATTACAATCTAAATTGATGGGGTTGAGCGTGGAATATTACAACCGCCATTCCTCCGGCAGTTTGATGAGCCGGGTGTTGTATGACGTGGATTACTTCCAAAGCTTTGTGGCGCAGGTGGCCCAGGGATTCCTGGTAAATCTGATGCTGGTGCTCGGCATCGGAGCCATGTTGTTCGTCATGAACTGGAGACTGGCCCTGCTGGTCATGCTGCCCATTCCTTTTGTCGCCATTGGGACGACCTATTTCTGGCGGTATATTTATCCACGCTATTACCGGTTGTCGGACAGTCAGTCCAAAATGTACCAATTGTTGGGGGGGCTGCTGAATGGAATCCGGCTCGTCAAGGTGTTTGGGCAGGAGGAGCGCGAAAAAAAACGGTTCAGCGATTCCGCTCGTTACATGCAGGATACCCTGCGCTCTCTCCAGATCAGCCAGGGGATTTTCAACCCCATCATGGGGTTTATTTTCGGACTAGGAGGTTTGATCATCTGGTTCAGCGGAGGCCAGATGGTATTGGAGAAATATATCACACTGGGAACCCTGATGGCTTTTTTAGGATACGTGGGAATGTTCTACGGACCAATTTCCTCGCTGACCATGTTCTCCAACTGGCTGACCGGTTTCTTGTCCGCCGGTCAGCGTGTGTTTGAAGTACTGGACTCCCATTCATTTTTACAGAGAACCAAGGATCCGATCCGGATGCCCAAGATTGAAGGGGGGATCGAGCTTCGCAATGTGGTATTCGGATACGATCCCTACACGCCCGTTCTCAAGGGGGTGTCGATGAAAATCGAGCCCGGTCAATTCGTCGGGATTGTCGGGAAAAGTGGATCCGGCAAAACGACCTTGGTCAACCTGATCTGCCGATTTTACGACGCGCACGAGGGACAAGTATTGCTGGATGGGGTGGACGTCCGGAAGATATCGGAGGAGGATCTGCATCGGCAGGTCGGACTGGTCCTCCAGGAACCGTTTCTATTCCGCGCGAATATCGCCCAGAATATCGCCTATGGCCGCCCCGACGCCGGAGCCCTGGCGATCATGAATGCGGCCAAATCTGCCAATGCCCATGATTTCATCGCCCGCCGGACATCCAGTTACGACACCATGCTGGGAGAAAATGGAGCGGGCTTATCCGGCGGAGAGCGGCAACGCATCAGTATTGCCAGAGCCCTGCTTTGCAATCCACGCATCCTCATTTTGGATGAGGCGACCTCCTCAGTGGATACCGAATCCGAGCAGGAAATTCAAAAGGCGCTGTCGGTGGTCTGCAAAGAGCGAACCACCATCGCCATCGCGCACCGACTCTCCACACTGAAAAATGCCGATGTTATCTTTGTGTTTGATGATGGACACATCGCCGAATCCGGTACCCATGATGACCTCATGACGAAACAGGGGATTTATCATAAATTGGTGATGATCCAAACCAAACTGACCCGATTGGAGACCTGAACATGACCAATGAAACAACCGCAACATACCAGGATGAATTACTGGCAAAAACCGGGGTTCGGCGTTTAACGCCAGACAAAACTAAGATTTTTGAAGGCACTTTCTCCCTCCTACATTGTGCCGTTCAAGGCGATAACCTCTACCGCGGGGTGTTTGCCGTTCTGATGTTCCCCATACGGCATCCTGAGCAGTTTGTGTCCCTGCGTTATACGGATCTGGAGGACAAGGAGCAGGAGATCGGCGTTATTGAAAATCTCCATGATTTTTCTGAGGCAGCCCAGAAACTGATCCGGGCCAGCCTGAAGAAACATTATTACGAGCAGATCATTTCACGAGTCATCAGCATTGAAGACAAATTCGGATTGTTGTTTTTTAAAGTCGAACTGGCCGACGGGAATGTCGAGCGCAATTTTATGATGCGTTGGTCCTACAACTCAGCCGAGGAATTCGGAGAAAAAGGCAAAGTACTGATCGACGCCCACGAGAATCGGTACATCATTCCGGACGTCACAAAGCTTCCCGCAGCAGACCAACGTGAATTTACATCCTTCATCTACTGGTAGGGTTTATTGACTCTCGCCGTCAAAACCCATACTGTGGGACACTCATTCAATTTTTAAGAAAGGAATCTGAAGTCGTATGACGACACAGTTAATTGCAGCACGAAAAGGAATTATCACAGAAGTCATGAATGTCGTCGCCCGATTGGAGGGCGTTCCAGCCACCTTGGTTCGAGACGAAATCGCGTCAGGCAGGGCCGTATTGCCCGCCAACCCCGCCCACCCCATGGCCAAACCGGCTATTGCCGGACGCGCCTTCCGCACCAAAGTAAATGCCAATCTGGGCCGTTCCACGGAACGGTCGGAAGCCGGGGAAGAACTTTGCAAACTTGATATCGCCCTGAAGGCGGGCGCCGATTTCGTCATGGATCTCAGTGTTGGTGACGACTTGGCCGCCATCCGGGCCGGTATGCTCAACGCCAGCCCGGTTCCACTGGGAACCGTTCCCATGTATGAGGCTATTTCACGACTTAACGGCAAAGCCATGAATCTCACCGCCGAGGTGCTGATCCAGGTGATCAGGGAACAGGCGGAGCAGGGCGTTGACTTCATGACCCTTCATGCCGGACTGCTTCAGCATCATGTCCCCCTCGCCCTGAAACGTAAGCTGGGCATTGTCAGCCGCGGCGGCTCTTTATTGGCCGAATGGATGCTCGTCCATCAACAAGAAAACCCGCTTTTCACCCACTGGGACGAGATCATTGAAATCTGCCGCAAGCATGACGTCACCGTCTCCCTGGGCGATGGACTGCGACCGGGCTGTCTGGCGGATGCCAGTGATGACGCCCAGTTTGCCGAACTCGATACCCTGGCCGAGTTGGTTCAATGGTGCCGTCGGGAGGGTGTGCAGGTCATGGTGGAAGGCCCCGGCCATGTCCCGTTCAACCAGATTCAGTCCAACATGGAACGACAGCAGAAAATTTGTGATGGGGCACCTTTTTATGTTCTGGGCCCGGTGGTCACGGACATCGCCCCAGGCTACGACCATATCACCTCCGCCATCGGCGCCACCTCGGCGGCCTATTACGGGGCCTGCCTACTCTGCTACGTGACCCCGGCCGAGCATTTGGGACTTCCCACGGGCGAAGAAGTACATCAAGGCGTAATCGCCTATCGCATCGCCGCCCATGCCGCGGACGTGGCCCGCGGCTTACCCGGTGCCCGCGTCGTTGATGATGCCATGGCCGATGCCCGGTTCGCCTTTAACTGGAAACGCCAATTTGAACTCGCCCTGGATCCTGAACATGCCCGTAAGCGCTACGAACAAACCCGGACCTGTCAAGAGAGCGAAGCCGATCACTGTTCCATGTGTGGCCCTGATTTCTGCGCCATGCGCACCAGTAAACGGATTTATGAATACAAAACCCATTGATCGAGTCCTTGAAATTATGCGGAAGTTGCGGGATCCCGAAAAGGGATGCCCGTGGGACCGTGAGCAGAATCTGGAAACGCTCAAGCCGTTCCTGATCGAGGAATGTTACGAGTTGATTGATGCCATTGATTCCGGCGACATTGAGAAGCATAAGGACGAACTGGGCGATATGCTGCTGCAGATCGTCTTTCAGGTTCAGCTTCGCCAGGAAAACGGCCAATTCGGGTTTGATGACATCTGTACCGTACTCGCCGAAAAGCTGATCCGCCGACACCCGCATGTTTTTGGGGATGTCACCGTGACAGGTTCCAAGGATGTTCTGACCCAATGGGAAGAGATCAAGAACAAAGAAAAGAAAAACGGCAAACGCTCCGTGGTTGATGGGGTTCCCAAACATCTGCCCGCCCTGATGAAAGCGCATCAGGTCCAAAGCCGAGCCGCCCGCGTGGGTTTCGACTGGTCTGCCATCCATGATGTCATGGCCAAACTGGAAGAGGAACTCGAAGAAACCAAAGAAGCCATGCGCTCGGGAAACAAGGAACATATTGCCGAGGAAATCGGTGACCTGCTCTTCTCCGTCGTCAATCTCAGCCGCTTCCAGAAATTACATGCCGAAGAACTGCTCGCCGCCACTGTCCGCAAATTTTCACGGCGCTTTCAGGCTGTGGAAGCCCTGGTTCATGCCGCTGGCAAACAGATGACCGATTGCACCGTAGCGGAACTGGATGCATTCTGGAACACGGTCAAACAGCAGGAATGAAACTCCAAGTCCAACACATTGTGGTATGCCGGCATGCGCAGGAGACGGCTTACACCGTTCCCTGCCCGACCATTTTTTTCACGTTCGCAGGATTGGAATTCCATGAGTCGCCTGGCTTCCTTATTGGCCCTGGTGCCACAGGATTGGGGATCACCCCACAAAACCTGCCCATCCATTTCCGCTTCAATGAAAAGCGCGAGAATTACGCCATTCTTTGCAAAAGCGATGATGTCCGCATCAGCACCACTTCTGACCGGACGGACATCCGGTATGCGGGGGAGTGGCTTTCCGTCCCCATGTTCATCCCGATCGACTCCGGGCGACTGGACGGTTGGCGGCTGGAACTGGAACATATGCGAGCCTCATTCCTGATGCCTACGGCACGGAATCGACTCCGCGCCGAGCTAGGGGTCCTGAACATGCTTCGGCATATGTTGGATGAGAACAAAACGACCACCAGCATCTCTCCGGCGGGCCGACTCAAGAATCTCATCGATAACGACTTGACGGAGACCCATTCGACTGATGCATTATCCGCCCAATGCGGCTACTCGCCCGACCATCTGCGCCTGCTCTTTACCAAGGAATTCGGGACCACTCCCAAACAATACCGGATCCGACGGCGCATGGCGGAAGCCATGGAATGGATCACCGGCAGTCACCTCACCACGAAGGAAATTGCATGGCGCCTGGGATTCTCACAGATGTCTCATTTTTCCGCCGCCTTCAAAGCCACCCACGGGCAAACCCCCAGTGATGCCATTCGGCGGTTCCGGGGCACCAAGGAACCACGCCCACTTCAACCCACCTCACCGCTCAGCCACCGCAAAGAGGATATCGACTGGCGCTCCTGCTGCCCGGAGATAAAGTAATTCCAGGGCTACTCCCCGATGATTTTCACCAATACCCGCTTCCGGCGCAGACCATCAAATTCACCGTAGAATATCTGCTCCCACGGTCCGAAGTCCAATACGCCACCGGTCACCGCCACCACCACTTCCCGCCCCATGATCTGACGTTTCAAATGCGCATCCGCATTATCCTCCGCCCCATTATGAGCATATTGAGAATGGGGTTTCTCCGGTGCCAGTTTCTCCAGCCATTTTTCAAAATCAGCAAGCAACCCTGATTCTGCATCGTTGATAAAAACACTGCTGGTAATATGCATGGCATTGACCAGCACCACCCCCTCTTTGATCCCGCTCTCCCTTAAACATTTCTCCACTTCGGGAGTAATGTTGAGAAAGGCGCGACGGGAGGAAATATTAAACCAAAGTTCTTTACGATAACTTTTCATAAGCATTATCAACCTTTCTCCTGTGGATAGACCAATCCCCATTGTTGCCGCAAGGCATCCATTGTGCGCATAGTCGACAAAGTTTCAGATAAGGGAATCACGGGACTTTCCTTGAGCCCTGCGCGTAAACAACGACCGACTTCAGCCGCCTCATAATTGTACCCGTTCCCAACTCTCCCAGGCACCACCGTTTCAGGCTCCTGACCTGTTTTCATCAACGTCGCCTCACTACAGTGCCAGAATCCCGGCATGTAAATGGATCCCTCGGTCCCGAAAATCCTCGCTTCATGGAGGGTTCGTGTTCGCACCGCACAGATCAGAACCGCCAAGGCCCCCGCAGGGTAGGACAGTACCATCCCCGCCTGTTCATCAACACCAGTCACTCCCATATGACATTGGCCCGTCACCTTCAAGGGAGCGCCCAAAACCATGGAGGCAAATGTCAACGGATAGATACCCACATCAAGCAAGGCACCACCACCCAACTGCGGATTCAGTACCCGGCCTTCCGGGTTCCAGTCCGGCCGGAAACCAAAATCCGCCACGACCATACGGGGTTCCCCAATCGCCTTCTGCGCCAACCACTCGCGCACCTGCACCATCGGCGGCAGAAACCGGGCCCAGATCGCTTCCATCAGAAACACATTCTCGCGGCGGGCACAATCAACCAGGTCCTGGGCTTCCCGCGCATTGAGGGTGAACGCCTTCTCACAGAGCACAGCTTTTTTGGCCTTCAAACACAGCAGAGCCGTCGCATGATGCATGGAATTCGGCGTTGCCACATATACCACATCCACCTCGGGATCCGCCACCAACGCCTCGTAACTGCCATAGGCGTGGGGAACATTAAACTCAGCAGAAAAGGCGGCCGCTTTCTCAGCCTTCCTTGACCCCACGGCCACCAGTCTGGCATCCGGTAAAGATTGTAAGCCCAAGGCAAATTTCCTGGCAATTTTACCTGGTCCCAGTATTCCCCATCGAATTGGTGTCATATCCACTACCTTAGTTATTGGTTATCAGGAATTTCGAAATAGCTCGAAAGCCATGTTATAAATTGATAAATTTATTAGCAAATTTTTATGCCAAAAAGGATCAAAATGATGAAACCTGAAATTATTCTTGCTGTCGACGTGCCCTCTGCCAAAGAAGTCATTCCGCTGATGAACAAGCTTCCTGCCGAGTTGACCTGGTTCAAAGTGGGGCTGGAACTGTTTACGGCGGAAGGTCCAGCGGTATTACAAATCCTCTCATCCCGCGATAAGAAGATCTTTCTCGACCTGAAACTGCACGATATCCCGCGCACTGTCGCCAATGCAGTTACGGCGGCTGCCAAACTGGGTGTCAACCTGATAACCGTTCACGCCATTGGCGGACGGGCCATGCTTAAGGCGGCCGCCGAAGCGGCCGCCACGTTCGGCCCCCAACGTCCACGTCTGGTCGCCGTTACCACCCTCACCAGCCTTAATCAGGATGACTTCACCGACCTGGGTATCGCCCGTTCGGTATCTGCCCAGGCACTGGCTCTGACCGAAATGGCCCTCGCCTCGGGTATCGACGGGGTCGTGACTTCCGTCCACGAAGCCCCCGCCTTGCGCCAACGGTTCGGAAACACCCCCATTCTCGTCACCCCCGGGATCCGTCCGTCGGGAGCCGATGTGGGCGATCAAAAACGAGTGGCTACACCGACTCTGGCAGTGGAAGCCGGCTCGACCTATCTGGTAGTAGGCCGCCCCATTGTCGAGGCCGCCGATCCCGGCCAAGCCGCACGCGCCATCCAAATGGAAGTGGACCGCGCCTGGCAAGCGAAGCCGCACTAAGCCATGAAACTATGCAACACCTGCCACTCAAGATTTGGCTCATGCTGACACTGCCATATCAAGGGGTGACCGGAACAGTTTTTACCGCCCCCGATTCCTGGCTTGACCGCCCCCTCTCCAACACCACTTTTGTGGTGTTCGATGTGGAGACGACCGGGCTCTTGGCCCGGCAATCGCGCGTCCTGGAAATTGGCGCCATCAAGTTTCGGAATGGGACAATTCTGGAACGCCGTAACTGGCTGATCCGACCGGACATCCCCATTCCCCAGACGGTTCAGGACATTCATGGTATCACTCCCGCCCTCGTCTCCAATGCTCCGCCGTTTTTCTGCGTATTCCCGGAGTTTCAGACCTTTACCAGCAACACCGTCCTCCTCGCACATAATGCCCGATTCGACCATGCCTTTGTGGCCGAAGAGTTAGTCCGAAATCATCTTTCCTTCCCCGCCACCCCCATCCTCGACACAATCCCCATGTTCAAGTCCTGGCACCCGGAACTCAAAAGTTTTTCCCTTCACTCTCTGACCAATGACCTGACGCCCAACCATGCAGATTACCAGATAAGCAATGTAACCCTGCCGGAAGGTTCCCTTAGGACCAACCGTTTCCATTCCGCCCTGTATGACTGCGAATTTCTGACCCAGTTGATGATCCATGAACTCCACAAAATGCCACCTGATGCCACCATTACAGCGCTGACCCATCTTACCGGCGGAGTCTATTTCTTTGAACATCATCGTCGTAAGAAAATCCCAAAGAGAAACACCTCATGCAAACCATAGTACTTCTCACCATTTCAAACATTTTCATGACCTTCGCCTGGTACGGACACCTTAAGTATAAATCTTCTCCGCTATGGATGGCCATCATAGTGAGCTGGGGAATCGCCTTCGCCGAATATTGTTTTCAGGTCCCGGCCAACCGTATCGGTTATGGGCGTTTCGATGGGGCCCAACTAAAAACCATCCAGGAAGTCATAACCTTGATCATTTTTATGATATTCTCCGTTCTGTATCTTAAAGAAGAACTAAAATGGAACTATCTGGTCGGCTTCAGCCTGATTATTGCCGCCGTCTTCTTTGTCTTTCATAAATGGTGAAATGGCACAAGAAGTGCTTCTCAAAGTTCCTTGGAGCTAATCCATGAATCAGGGCAGGAAGTTCTCAATTTGATAACGACGGGCTTTCAAACACTTACGACGAACAACACGTCCGGCATTTACACCGATACCGTCCATGCCGTGGAACAGAATGGCTTCTATCGCGTTGGCGTGCAGAAAATTCCCTAGAATAGTCCTAGGCCACCGAGGCCGACGGCCTCGGCGACCGTCTTGATGGCGACAATATAATTTTTCAACAGACCGCCATCGCAAATTTATTATTGCATAATCTATATTAGCATTTATATTCACCTACAAGTTTTGCCTTTACCACGAACGCCCAAAAGCGTCCGGAGGCATCCTTAGGAATAACAGGAGAGATCATGAAGAAAGTGTACGGGATCGCGTTGACAATATTGGCATTGGCAGTGACCGGAGCAATGGCAGAAGAGGCGGCCGTACCGGCCGAAAAATCCGCACCCAAATCTCCGAAAGAATTGGTCACACAAGACTTGACCATTGTCGGGACCGTGACCAAGTGTGAAAATAAGAAGAAAGATGGTACCCCGATGATGACTTGGTTCAACCTGATTGATGAACAGGGCAAAGAAGTGCGCCTCCCAAAGGGCCAAGTGGAAGAGTTCGCCGGTACCAAAGTCAAAATAACAGGCACCGGCTACAGCATGGAAAAGAAAGGTAAAACCATCCGAGCCTTTAAAACCATCTCCACGATTGAAAAAGTGGATACTCCTGCCGCTCCGGCGAAATAGCCGGCAGGAAGTTCAACTACGAAACATACAAAAAACACGAAAAGAAAAGTTCGACAAAGATTTAATGATCAATTTTTTTGTGTGTTTCGTAGTTATAATTCATGACTGCCACATCTTACCTTCCAGCCTGGGCCAGCCTCATGAAAGCCGGGCTTCTCGGTAAAACATTTCTCCTTGGCCTGAGCACACCGCGATGCAAACGCACATCCCGTTGAGAGCTTAGGCGGGGAAAGTTTCGCCTGATCAACAGAACAGGGTTCAGCATTCGTACGTCTGGACACGTCATCAAGATCCGGCACCGACGACTTTAGTAACTGCGTATAAGGATGGCGAGGATTCCTGAAGACTTCCTGCGCCATCCCCTCCTCCATCACCCGCCCCTTGTACATGATCAAAACGCGCTGGCAGACATAATTGACCACCGCCAGATCGTGCGCCACCAACAATACCGCCATGCCCCTCGCCTCGCTTAAATCCCTGATCAGATTAAGAATTTGGGCCTGAACCGACACATCGAGAGCTGAAACCGGTTCATCCGCCACCAGCAAAGCCGGATTTAATGCAAGGGCACGGGCAATACCAATCCGTTGACGTTGGCCGCCACTGAATTCATGCGGGTAACGCCGGGCGTACCCATTATCCAGACCCACTTGGTGCAATAAATTTTTGACGCGCTCAGGTCGTTCCGAACTGGTGGCCAGTTTATGAACCGACAAGACCTCGCTCAATGCCGAACCGATCGTCATGCGTGGATTCAAAGAGCCCATGGGATCCTGAAAGATCATCTGGGCCCCCTGCCGGAAGGCTTTCAAAGCAGGCCCTTTCATGCCGTGCACATTCTGACCACGGAACAAAATGGTCCCCTGCGACATGGGTTCAATTCCCAGCAGGGCTTTCCCCAACGTGGTTTTACCAGAACCGCTTTCGCCAATAATCCCTACACGTTCTCCCTCCGCCACGGCGAGGGAGACGCCGTCCACGGCCGCCCACAATTGGCTTCGCCCATGATCATCATGGCCATGGTACCGAACAGTTACACCTGTTGCTTCCAATAATGACATCGCACGATGTGTCCTTCCTTCACATTTTCCATAGCCGGCTCAATTTGACGACAGAGTTCCCGCGCAAACGGGCAGCGGGGATGAAAACGGCATCCCGTGGGGAGATGAGCCGGATGCGGTACGGAGCCCTCGATACCCACCATCCTCGCCACCGGCCGGTTTAAACGCGGAACCGCCGCCAACAATCTCTTGGTGTAGGGGTGTGCAGCCTGCCCCAGTACCTCGCTAACAGGCCCGGATTCCATGATCCGTCCGGAATACATCACATACACGCGCGCCGCATTGCGAGCCACCAGCCCCAGGTTATGGGTGATAAGAAGCACGGCCATTTTTAGCTGCAATTGCAGATCACTTAAAAGGGTAAAAATTTGCGCCTGGATGGTCACATCCAGAGCGGTGGTGGGTTCGTCCGCCACCAGGATGCGGGGCTGGCAGGCCAGTGCCATGGCAATCATCACGCGCTGTTGCATCCCCCCGCTGAACTCATGGGGGTAGGCCTTACGTCGTGATTCCGGATTAGGCAGTCCCACCCAATGCATCAACCGGATCACTTCGGCGGTGACATCCGGAACCTGGCGATGGAGGCGGATCACTTCAGCAATTTGATTTCCCACGCGTAGGACCGGATTCAGGGAGGCAGACGGATCTTGAAAAATATATGACAGCGTGGCACCGCGCAGGGCCCTGAGCCGCGACTCCGGCATCGTTAAAACATCCTCATCGGCTACCCGGATCGAGCCGGTCAGGCAGAGTCCGGGACCGGTCACTAAACGAGCAAGGGCCAAGGAAGTCAGGCTTTTCCCACAGCCGCTTTCCCCAACCAACGCGACCGTCTCGTTCTCATAGACCATCAGATCCACTCCATCCACCGCACGAATAGTCCCCTCGTCCGAAGAAAATGAAATCTTCAGATCAGAAACAGTCAAAATGGGTAATGGGGAACTCATCTTCAGAATGGCAATCCATTCCCGGGCTCTTCATTTGTCTCTTCTACCGGGGCGGTGCTATCTGCGAAAGGTTCCGTCGTCACCGACTCGCCCTCCTTGACCAAAATCTCAATGCGCCGCTCCACCTGGTTCAGTTTTCCGGAGCAAAGCTTCACCAATACCTGGCCTTCCTCAAACCGTTTCATCATGTCTTCCAGGCTCAACTTTCCGCTCTCCATCTCCTCGACAATGGTTTCGAGCCGCTCCAAAGCCTTCTCAAAGCCAATCTCTTCCGTCACCGCCGCTTGATCATCCGATTTCTTTTTTGCCATAAGTCACCTCCGATGTAAATTCGCCTTCACCCACTTTGGTCAAAATCCGCTCCCCGGGCTTGACGTTCTGCGCCTGCCGAATGGCGCGGCCATCGGCATCGAACGTAATACTATACCCGCGCTTCAATACGGCCAGCGGGTTGAAGGCATTGAGTTGCCGCTCCAACCCGTATACCTGCTGAACCCGGTTTGAAAACACCAGCTTGAGCGAATGCGTCATCCGCACCGCCAGATCATCGGTCTGCTGTTGCCCGGCCCTGAACTGACGTTCCAAGGCATGGCGCGTCTGGGTTTGCAGTCGGTCCAGGCGTTGCCGGTAAACCCTCGCCGCATTACCCGGTTCCCTGAATACATAACTGCGGGAAGCGGCCCTGAACCGGCTTTTTGCCTCAAGCAGGGAATGCTTCAGCAGGCGCGTCATCACCCGGGAATGATTTTGCAACGCTTCCCAAAATTCTTCCTTACGGCCCACCACAATTTCCGCCGCCGCTGACGGGGTGGCGGCCCGCAGATCGGCCACGAAATCACAAATCGTAAAATCAGTCTCATGGCCGACAGCCGAGATAATCGGGATATCCGAACGGGCAATGGCCCTGGCCACCACCTCCTCATTAAAGCACCAGAGGTCTTCGAGACTACCGCCACCGCGGCCGACAATCATCACCTCAACCTTCCCCTTCCTATTCAACAAATCGATTGCCTCTGCAATTTCTTCGGCCGCGCCGGCGCCTTGCACCCTTGCTGGTGCGATCACAACATGCAGATTAGGGAAACGGCGGCGCAGGACGTTCAAGATATCACGTATGGCGGCGCCGGTGGGCGACGTTACAACGCCGATATGCTGTGGTAACAAGGGCAGTTTGCGTTTACGATCGACGTCAAACAACCCCTCGGCAGCCAACTTTTTCTTCAACGCCTCAAAAGCCGCCTGAAGGGAGCCCTTCCCGCCTTCCTCCATGCGGCGCACCGCAATCTGGTAGCTTCCATCACGATCATAGACGGTCAAGGCCCCATGAGCCCGCACCCGCATGCCATCCCGGGGCACAAACAGCAATCCCCGCATATCGCTTCGCCAGATCACGGCACGAATCTGGGCCGCCTCATCCTTGATGGTGAAATAGCAGTGGCCTGAAGGAGGCACACGAACATTGGAAAGCTCTCCTTCCACCGTCACATTCCCGAAATTACCCTCAATGAGACGACGAATTTGCTTTGTCAATTCGGTTACCGTAAAGACTGTAGGATTCATTTCGGATGATCCAAGAACTCCCTGACACGTGTGATTTTGCGGGCCCGCCCCGTGGCTTCATCCACATCAATCAAGGCGCCTTCTAACGCCACATTGCCTTCGGCGATTTCAAATTTTGACGGCATCCCAGTAAGAAATTTACCCATAACGGAAGCGTAATCCCGGCCAATGATGGAATCCTTGGGCCCCGTCATCCCCAGATCGGTCAGGTAGGCCGTTTTCTTGGGCATGATAATTTCATCGGATGTTTGCACATGGGTATGCGTCCCCACCACAACACTGACACGTCCGTCCAGATGGCGCCCCATGGCCATTTTTTCAGAAGTCGCCTCCGCATGGAAATCCACCAGAATGACCTTTCCCATATTCGGCTCTTTGCTTAACAGCGCATCCACGGTGCGAAACGGACAATCCATGGGTGGCATGAATACCCGACCAATTAGGCTAATCACGGTTACCCGGCCCTTCGGGGTCTCCACCGTCACCACGCCGCGCCCCGGACACCCTGGCGCGAAATTGGCTGGGCGAATGATCCTTTTTTCGACCTCCAAGTAAGGAATGATATCCTTCTGATCCCACATATGATCGCCCATGGTCAAAACATCGGCCCCGGCGTCAAACAGTTCACCGGCAATAATCCGGCTGGTGCCTTTTCCCCCTGCTGAATTTTCAGCATTGGCGACAATCACATCCACCTGACCGCGCTGTTTCATTTGACCCGCAATGCGCGCAAAGATCTTGCGCCCCGGCCCCCCCACCATATCGCCCACCATCAAAATATTCATCGGGCATACTCCACCGAACGGGTTTCACGTACCACCATAACGCGAATCTGCCCTGGATACTGCAAATCGCTTTCGATTTTCTTGCAGATATTCCGAGCCATCGCCATCGCCTCATGTTCACTCACCTTTTCAGGTTGCACCACCACACGAACTTCACGACCGGCTTGAATCGCATAACTCTTTTCCACCCCCGGGAACCCATCCGCAATCGCTTCCAGCTTTTCCAAACGCTTGACGTAAATATCCGTGGTTTCCGCCCGTGCCCCCGGCCGTGAGGCCGAGATGGCATCCCCCGCTGCCGCCAGAATCGCATAAAGGCTTTCCCCCGGCACATCATCATGATGTGCTGCCACGGCATTCACCACCACCGCATTCTCACCCAACCGCCGCAGCAAATCCGCGCCAATGATCGCATGGCTTCCCTCAATGTCATGATCCAGGGCCTTGCCAATGTCATGCAGCAACCCAATCCTCTTGGCCAAGGTCACATCCAGTCCCAGTTCCGCCGCCATCACCCCCATCAGTTGCGCCACCTCCACGGAATGCATCAAAACATTCTGGGCATAACTGCTCCTGAATTTAAGTCGTCCCAATGTGCGGACCAATTCAGGCTCCACTCCTTGGATTCCCAATTTATAGAGAGCCTCTTCCCCGGCCAGCCGGATGCGCTCATCCATTTCATCCTTCGTCTTGGCCACCACTTCTTCAATTCGTGCCGGGTGAATACGCCCATCCTGAATAAGCCGTTCCAATGAAAGACGCGCCACTTCACGACGAACGGGATCGAACCCTGAAATCACAACGGCTTCCGGGGTGTCATCAATCAGCAGATTGACGCCGGTGGCCGATTCCAACGTCCGGATGTTGCGGCCTTCACGCCCGATAATCCGCCCCTTCATCTCATCATTCGGCAAGGCAACGCTGCACGTCATCATCTCCGAAGCATGGGTGGCAGCATAGCGCTGAACAGCCAGCGTCACAATTTTCTGAGCCTCACGTTCCGCTGTATCTTTGGCTTCCGCCTGCAAACGCCGGATCAACCCCCCCACTTCATTATGAACCTCCGTCTCCACCCGGGTCAGGAGCGTCACACGGGCCTCGGCTTCCGTCATTCCGGCAATGCGCTGGAGCTTGGTTTTGTTTTCATCCATCAAACGGTTCAGTTCCACGCGGCTTTTCTCAATTTCAACGGCCTGTTTTTCAACCTCCCCCACCCGTTGTTCCAAAACCCGCTCTTTTTTATCGATCAGACTGACTTTTCGATCAAAGTTGATTTCCCGTTGGGCAATACGGTTATCCAGCGCCATTAATTCCTCACGGCGCGTTTTAGTGGAAACTTCGAATTCCTCCCTGGCTTTCAACGCATCTGCCTTGGCCTGCAAAGCCGCCTCTTTTAAGAGATTATCGGCCTCTTTGCGGGCATCCTTGAGAAGCTGATGGGCATCTTGCTCTGTCTGACTGGATCGCACCGAACTCAACCATGTTCTCACCCCATAACCAAGAACCAACCCAACAAAAACCGCTATGATAGCGGCAATAATGATTTCCATTTCATCCCTTTCGATAGATCTGATCTTCCGTCACCACCACATTCATTCCTACATCCGTTTCGATCACGGGCAATTCCGGAGCCAATTGAAAAGAAAAACAAACCCCCACCTTGCAGGTCACTTTTTTCCCCAACCGGGCCAACATCCGGTCATAAAACCCTTTTCCATGCCCCAACCGGGCTCCATTTGCCGCAAACGCCACACCGGGCACCACCACCAAACCATACGCATCGGGTTTGGCCCAAAAAGGGACGACCGGCTGTCGCACATTAAACCCGCCGTGGGTCAACGACTCGTTGGGTGTAAGCCAGACCGGCATATATTCACCGTCATCCCGGGTCGCCGGAACCGCCACACGTTTCCCCGCCTTCCAGGCAGCCGCCAGAATACCATCCACATTCACTTCCCCGGGGAGTGACAGGTAGCCCAATACCACTTCCGCCCTCTGAAATTCCGGCAGGGCAAGCACCCGTGCGGTAATCAAACAACTTTGAGCCAATACCCAACCCGCATCAAGAATTGACCGTCGCTTCCGCATCACGCTTCGAATGGAATCTTTTGTTAGCATGGTCACATTCTGGTTTCGGAGGATTCTAATCCCTTGGCCTTTTCCCGTCGTGCGGTCCATTCCGCCATACGCTTCCCGATCACATCCTCATAACCGGCTGTCGTAGGCGCATAGTAAACCGCGGACGTGGGGATATAATCCTGATCCACAAAATGCCCCTCAAAATCATGGGCATATTTATAGCCAACATGCCCCAGTTGCTCTGCCCCCTTATAGCTGGCACTGCGTAAATGGTCCGGCACCGGCAGAACCCGCCCCTTCTCCACATCCGCCAAAGCCGCATCAATCGCCAGATAGGACGCATTACTTTTCGGAGCCGTGGCAAGATAGGTGGTCGCTTGAGCCAGAATAATGCGGCCCTCCGGCATCCCCACAAACGCCACCGCTTCCATCGCAGCGGCAGCCATCATCAACCCGCGCGGATCGGCGTTCCCAATATCTTCGGATGCCAGAATCACCAGGCGCCGTGCAATAAAACGCGGATCCTCTCCTGCATAGATCATTTTTGCCAACCAATAGATCGCAGCATTCGGATCGGAGCCGCGTACACTTTTGATAAACGCAGAAATGGTGTCATGGTGTCCATCCTCATCACGGTCATACACCACGGCCTTCTTCTGTACGGATTCCTCCATGATGGCGGCCGTGACATGAATACGATACTGCTCATTCGGCGGAGTCGACATCACGGCAATATCAAGGGCATTGAGGGCGCGGCGCCCATCCCCTTCGCATACCTTGGCCAGATGCGCCAAAGCCTCCGGATCCACATCCGCAGGGTGTCCGCCCAAACCGCGCTCATCCGCCAATGCCCGTTTCAGAATCGTGAGAATATCCGCTTCCGACACCGGATTAAGCTGAAAAACCTGGGATCGCGAGGTGAGCGGACTGTTGATAAAGAAAAAAGGATTGTGTGTTGTGGCCCCGATCAGAGTCACCGTCCCATCTTCTACATGGGGCAGGAGAATATCCTGCTGGGACTTGCTGAAATGATGAATTTCATCAATGAACAGGATTGTTTCAATGCCATCCTGTTTTTTCCGGTGATCGGCAGCGGTAAGAATCGTCCGCAAGGAAGCAACATTCGCAAGAACCCCACTGGTTCTCTCAAAGCGGCGTTTGGTAACAGAGGCAATAGCCTCCGCAATCGACGTTTTCCCACATCCAGGAGGGCCATATAGGATAATACTGCCGAGTCGGTCGGCCTCAATCGAGCGTCGCAACAACTTGCCCTTACCTAAAATATGATCCTGCCCGACGACATCATCCAGCGTTCGGGGACGCATCCGCGCCGCCAACGGCTGTAAGCGCATCGCATCACCCGGCTGTTCACTATCAAAAAGCTCCATTGACCCGACATCCTCTAGAAAAGAACCCCACCTTATCGCAGGGGCACGATCTCCAAGCCTCACTCTATTGAGGTGGGAGCTTTAGCTTGTGGTTTCCAAATCCCGCACTTGACGGGCATGTAGGCTCCACATTATTCAAGCCCCCGGATTAATAATATCGGGTTAGAGATTTCAGCCCATACACGAATAAGGCAGGGCAATATTTAAACTCCGAATCACTCCTCCCCGCATCATCCTCTCTTCGTACTTAATAATACCGCTTCTTGATTCGATCCGTCAAGCTAGGGGAATACTCAGGAATGTTTACGCAGCACTTTTAAATTCTGTTCAACCAAAACGTCATCAATGGTGTCCGCCAAAAGATAGGGTCCACAGGCCTTACCCACCCAACACTCATATCCGCCACGATGCCGCGCCTCACGGGTTGGAAGATAGCTCAACGATCCGTTCGATACACTGCAGCAAAGCGTGTATTGGAAGGGACTGCTCTGCCGGATCCGCAGCGAGATACCGGCAAACATTTCGCCCGGCATCGGCACGATGGCCAACGGCCCGATACAGGTAATCGTCTGAGTGAAGGTTCTCCCCTTCAGCAGTGGCTTCTGATGGGCTTCCACGACCGCCTGGTTATGGCGATATTCACACATCGGTGTGCCCCACTCCTCTTTTCGCGGCTCCCATTTTGCCATCTCCCGCTCCGCGTTCGCCAGCGGGGTCAGCGGCGAATATGGGAGGAATATATCTTCAACCAACACTTCCAGCTTAACCTCTTTACGCCATTCCCGGATCGATAGCAAAGCCCGGATAGCGTCGGTGGCGGCACGGTAGCCGACTTCACGAACGGCATGAATACCATCCCCCCCGCCCCCTGAAAGCCCGACACCTTGGCGCATATTGATCCGCGGCCCGACATCCCCTATCGCCCCGTTTAAAAACAGAACCGGGGCCGCATACTGGGATTCGATGCGATCTTTCATCACACCGCACCAGTCACGCGATACCAGACGATTCACACCCATCGCGGTACCATGCGCCCCATAATGAACCAGAATGCCAACATCACCGGCTTTATCTCTGAGATGCATGACCGTCATGGTCGGATCAAAAGAACCCTGGGGATCGGCACCAAAACAAATCGAACCGTCTTCGGAGATACCACGCCGATGGACTCCGGCAAGGCTTTCGGTGACGGCAAACCCGACCTCCACTTCACGTAAATTGCCCTTCGCCAGTTCTACCGAATGAATCACTTCCGGCAAAACCGAATTGATATAGGCGTCCTCCGTATCGCCCCAACCCCAGAAGTTAAGTGTGTTCGGCACAGAATGACTGTGCGTTGTGCAAACAGAAATATTTTTTTCAGGGATGCCGGTACATTGATGAACGCCTTGACGAATACGTTCAACCACTGCCTCTTCAATACATATCCAATCGAGATTAATCACCGCCGTCATTAACCCATCCTGCTCCAGCACCATCGCGGTCGAGTGTAGCCGGTCAAGGATCTCCTCCGCCGGACGTTCCTTCACCCCATATCCACCAAGCCGTACCCCTAATTGAGGAGTCACATCCGTACGACCAAAACCCGCCTTCAATTGCTTGCTCATATTCTTTAATCTCCCTTATTTCATCAGTCATTCTGTTATGTTGACTGTTCTTGTTTGAACATTTTTTCAAAAATCTTAAAGACCCCATTCGCTAAAACGGCATTGCCCTCTTGAGTCAAATGAACGCCATCAGGCAGAGTGTAAGTCAACCTGCCATTTAACTGCCCAAACGTAATCAATTCTTTATACAAATCATAAACAGGAAACCCGTTTTCATGCGCAAAGGCCCTGGTAGTTTCCCGGTAAGGATCAACCGACTTGTCAAAACCGCCCGCTTCCCTACAGAATTCGACATACGTCGGATTGCTGGCATAGATATGCAAGTCATCCAGAACGGGCGGAAACGTCACAATAATAGTTTTGGTTTTTGACGGCAACGCAGCCTGATACCGCTTTAATAATGTCTTGAATTCTTCCAAGCCGACACGCCTAGCAGGATTGTCAGGATCCGAGTTGTTCCCGCCAAATTCAAGCACGACCCAATCCGGATCATGTGCCAGGACGTCGCGTTCAAAGCGCGCCATCGCTTCCCGGGCGGAATTCCCCCCAATACCAGCGTTGATGACTTTGAATTCTGTATCCGGAAAAGCCGCCGCCAGCTTTACCTTCAGAACACTCAACCATCGTTTGTTTTCATCCGGCATCTGAGTCGTTGCTTCAGTGATGGAGTCCCCCAAACCAATGATCGTGATATTCTTTTTCATTATTTTCGAAGCCTTTACGATATCGATACAATATGAAAGCTAATGATTGTCAGTCATCTTGACCGGGTTGCCAATAGACAGAAGTTGCTCTTAATGATCAAAAATTGCGATTCAAAATTGTGGTGCAGGTTCCCGTATCAGGCTATATTCATTTTCTAATTGTACAGCAGAAAATGGGGATCCAATGAAAGTTTGTATTATTGGCGGAAGCGGCAATATCAGCACCAGCATCGTCCGTGTCCTACTGGAAAAGGGACATGAAGTCACCTGTTATAACCGGGGGAAAAGTGGCCCCGTCCCAAAAGAGGTTCGGAGTATTTTAGGCGATCGTAGTCAGCGGGCCCAGTTTGAAGCCACGATGCAACGGGAATGTTTTGATGCCGTCATTGACATGATCTGTTTCACCGCCGATGATGCCCGCAGTGACCTCCGGGCGTTCCCTCATGCGGGGCACTTTATCCAATGTTCTACCGTTTGTACCTACGGAATCGAATACCGGTGGCTTCCAGTAACGGAGGATCATCCGTTAAGACCGATTTCAAATTATGGCCGGAATAAAGCCGCAGCGGATGCTGTTTTTCTCGAGGCCTATTACCGGGATGGTTTTCCTGTCACCATCATTAAACCTTCAACCACCTATGGAAATAAACTTGGCTTGTTGCGGCAAGTCGCCTGGGACTTCTCCTGGATTGACCGGGTGCGAAAAGGTAAACCCATCCTGGTAAGCGGGGATGGCAATGCCTTACATCAATTTCTGCATGTGGACGATGCCGCATTGGGTTTCACCGGGGTGCTGGGGAAAAAGCACTGCATCGGGCAAACCTACAATCTGACCAACCGCGGCTTCATATCCTGGGCAGATTACCACCGCACCGCCATGCGCGTCATCGGGAGGGAAGTCGAGTTAATGGGAGTCCCCTTGGCAGTTCTTGAAAAACAGAACATTCCGGATTTCGATATTTGCCGCAGTATCTTTGCGCACATCAGCTATTTCAGCTCCGAAAAGATCTTCAGAGACGTTCCTGAATTCAATCCTGCTATTTCCATGGAAGCCGGGATATCCAGGGTATTGCAAGCCATGGATCATGAACAGCGCATCCCGGATTCCGATGTGATTCAATGGGAAGATGAAATCTTATCCCGTCTTTCCACTTGCTCCGGTATCCATGCTGTGACAGATTAACGGGCGTTTTTCACACCCATAAAAGGAGATATGATCATGGCCAGGGGAAATATGTTAATCGGACAAAGTGGCGGTCCAACCGTAGTAATCAACCAAAGTCTGGTGGGCGCCATTCTGCAAGCCAAGCAAATGAAGGAAATTGGCAACATCTATGGCGCATTGCACGGCATGAAGGGCATTCTGGAGGAAAATTTCATTGACCTTCGGAAAGAAAGCCTCAAAACACTCGAGCAGGTGGCCAATACCCCCGCTTCCGCACTCGGGTCCGCCCGCAAAAAACCAACCGATGAAGAATGCACCAAGGTTTTCGGCATCCTCAAAAAGTACAACATCCGATATTATTTCTACATCGGCGGCAATGACTCCGCTGAGGCCACCCACATCATCAATGAGCAGGCCAAGAAGGTCGGCTACGATCTGCGTTGCTATCACATTCCCAAAACGATTGATAATGACCTGCGCGAGAACGATCACACACCCGGTTTTGGCAGCGCCGCCAAATTTGTGGCCACCGCCATAATGGGCGATAATCTGGACTGCCGTGCCCTACCGGGCGTCAAGGTCAACGTCATCATGGGGCGCCATGCCGGCTTTCTGACTGCCGCCGCCGCCCTCGCCCGCGTCTATCCGGATGATGGTCCACACCTGATTTACCTGCCAGAACGGCCGTTCTCCATGGAAAAATTCTCGGACGATGTGGCGGCAGTCTACAAAAAGCTTGGCTGTTGCGTTATCGCCGTCTCGGAAGGAATTTCCGATGCGAATGGCACCGCCATCGCCGCCAAGTTCTCCAAGGAAGTCGATTCCCATGGCAACGTTCAGCTCAGTGGCACGGGTGCCCTGGGTGATCTGCTGGCCACGGAAATCAAAAAGCGAACCAAGATCACTCGCGTGCGTGCCGACACGTTCGGCTACCTGCAACGTTCCTTCCCCGGCGTCGTGTCGATGGTGGATGCCAAGGAAGCCCGCACCGTCGGCATACTGGCTGTCAAGGAAGCCGTCAAGGGCAAGGAACCCAGCGGCTCCATTGCCATCCGCCGCAAGCCCGGCAAAAAGTACGCCGTGTATTTTGAACGCGTGCCTCTGGCCAATGTTTCAAAAGAAACCCGCCATGTGCCGGATAACTTCATCAACAAGCAGGCGAATGATGTCACCCAGGCCTTCTTTGATTACGCCCGTCCGATTGTCGGAAAACTTCCGGAAATCGGACGTTTCAAAGGCGTGAAAGTCAAAAAAACCTGAATCCATCAGCCATGCAATATCAACGCGGATGTGCCGGAATGTGCATTCGCGTTTTTCTTTAAATCATGACAAGAGAGAAATCATGAACAACCCCACCTTCACCATCTCTTACATCATCAACTATCACAATGGGGGAGGCATTGGACACATCGTGATCCATGCCCCTGCGTACTGCGCAAGGTGGAGCTATGAGAATCCCTCAACACTGTTCGTCATGGATCCGGATGGCAACGGGTCCCACTGGGTAGAACTTCCGATAACCGGCGGATGTACCGAGTCACGAAGTGGTAAAAGAATAGAACACGAACCGTTGGAATTGCATGCGCTGCATTCCAACCCTGACAATGTAAAGACTCTCAACGGAATCCACGTCACACGTGAAGCCGAACTCCGATTTCGCAGCGCCTCCAATACCGGTGTCGGGTTCGAGTACCGACTCGTTTTTCATGCCAATCGTATCGAGTTCATCATGAAACTCTGCTCAGTAACACCCCTGATACTTGAGCAATGTACCCTAGGCTGCAATCGGGAATCAGCCACCCGCATAGTCGCCGATATGGTTTTTGATCCAAATCCCGCCAGCCACGGTATCTTCCGTCACCCCGCCCATCATGCCTGTTCAATGAGTGAACGCTGGTTCACACCTCCCCCTTTCTGTTATCCCTACCGCCTGAGCGACAGTACCTGGATATCGGTTTCCCTGGAGCCGCAGGAAAGCCAAATGCAGTTCTGCCGATTTCAGACGATAACCCCGATGCCGGAGGGACTCGGATTTCGGATCGCCTACGACAGCCTGCCGGAATTCCACGGCGAATGGGAAGTGCCCGCATTGGTATTCCGATTCGGCGCACTGGATGAGTTCGACGCCTTGAAACGCTATGCCGACGGGCTTGTCACGGCAGGAAAGGTGGAGCGGCCTCATCGCCAATCCGCACCGTGGTGGCGTGGCGTCATGGTATGCGGTTGGCATGAACAGATGCGCCAGGCGACTTTACACGGTGGCGAGGGGGGCGACTATTGCACACCGGCGGTCTATCGCTCACACATCGCCGCACTCGACCAGGCGGGCATCCAATTCGACATCCTCACCCTCGACGATTCCTGGCAAAAGCGTCATGGGCTCTGGGAGGTCGATACGACCAAATGGCCCGATTTACGCGGGTTCATCGAAGAACAGCACGACCAGGGCCGGCGCGTGCTCCTGTGGGTCTGCATTCTACCCGATGGTCTGCCCGACCATGAGCTCTACCATGTGGATCAAGCGCGCCTACTTGACCCGTTGAACCCGGCTTACTTGCAACGCCTCAATGACACCTTTGGCCAAATGTTCGGCTCGGGTCCCCAGGACTACCATGCCGACGGAATCAAACTCGATTTTACGGGGATCCTACCACCACCGGGAGTCCATCATGCCATCAAGCCGCTCCACGGCATGGAGTATCTCCAGGCCCAGTTCAAGGCGATCCATAATGCCGCAAAACAGGCGAAACCGGACTGCCTACTCGATTTCCAGTCCGCCAATCCTCACTTTGCCGGACTTTATGACATCACACGACTAAACGACTTTTTTCTCCCTGGTGATCAAGCTGTTCGTGTGATGAGCACCCGCGCCCGCATCGCCCGCGCCGTCAATTTCGGCGCTCTCGTCGACATGGATGGGCCACGACATACGGACTATTTTCAAAAAATGCATGCGTTCGGCAACATCTCGTTGTATCTTACAAATGACGATCTGAAAGAGCCTGCTTATGTGGACGCCATCCGGGCAGGAATTCAGCAATTCAAAGCATCACAGGAATAAATATTTTTTAACAAAACCATCGGAGCTTCTTATGCTGTCAAAAAATGATTTATGCGAACTGCGTGACACCTATCGCAACGGACTCTTAAACGATACCATTCCCTTTTGGTTTCCGCGGTCAGTCGACCAGGAATGCGGGGGCTTTCTGACATCGTTCGGTCAGGATGGAACCTTGTTGCAAACCGACAAATCCGTCTGGTTTCAAGGGCGTTTTACCTGGATGTTGGCGACCCTGTTCAATACCGTTGAAAAAAAGGAAGAATGGTTGGCACTCGCCAAACACGGTGTGGATTTCCTCAACAGCCACTGTTTCGATACTGACGGCCGGATGTTTTTTGCGCTGACAAAAGAAGGGAAGCCGTTGCGAAAACGCCGGTATATCTTCTCTGAAATTTTCGCCGTCATCGCACTGGCCGCCTATGGCAACGCAACACAGGACAACCGCTACAAGCAGCAGGCACTGGAGTTGTTCAAACTGGTACTCCGCTATCTTGACACACCAGGACTGCTTGATCCCAAAACCGATCCCCAGGTCCGCCCCATGAAGGGCCTGGCAATCCCGATGGTATTGCTCGTCACCGCCCAGGAGCTTCGTCAAGCCGTGAATGACCCGATCTGCAACCAGGTCATTGATCGCGCCATCCTGGAGATTGAGCGCGACTTCATGAAGCCGGAGTTCAAGTGTGTCCTAGAGGCCGTCGGGCCAAAGGGCGAGTTTTACGACAACTTCGATGGTCGTATGGTCAATCCCGGCCACTCCATCGAACTCGGCTGGTTCATTCTCGAAGAAGCACGGGTCAGGAATAACGACAAGCGTTTAATCGGAATCGGCACAAAGATTATCGATTGGTCTTTCGAAATCGGTTGGGACAGGGAATGCGGCGGAATGCTCTATTTCCGTGATGCCCGCCAACTACCAGCCACAGAATACTGGCATGATATGAAATTCTGGTGGCCTCAGAATGAGACCATCATCGCCACTCTGCTAGCCTATCAGCTAACGCAGGAAGAGAAATACGCACGTTGGCTCCGAGCCGCCCATAACTGGGCTTATGCTCATTTCCCTGATCCGGTGCATGGTGAATGGTTCGGCTATCTGCACCGGGACGGCAGCGTTTCCACCACGCTGAAGGGGAACATGTGGAAGGGCTTCTTCCATTTGCCCCGCATGCAGTGGTATTGCTGGCAACGTCTCGATGAGATGCTGGAGGAGCGATAATCAAGTTTCATGAAGCAATGACTGCCACCTCACATCCGCCAAAAAACATACCCCGTCTGTCACCGTCCAATGCGCTGGCGCTTTTGCATCATGCTGATACGGCTGAACTCATTGGGCGTGCCCATCACGTGCGCCAGCAGAGGCATGGGGACATTACCTGCTTCACGCACAGCCTGAACCTCAACCCGACCAACGTCTGCGAGAACCGCTGCGAACTCTGCGCCTTCTGGCGTGAACCGGATGCCCCCGATGCTTACGTCATGACCTTGGCGCAAGCCCAGGAGCGACTTCTCGCTGCACGCGGCATGGGGCTGACAGATCTGCACATTGTCGGCGGCCTGCAGAAGGATATCGGACTTGAATACTATGAGTCCTTGTTCCGGCTGGCCCGCGGCATTATGCCAACCGTTCTCATCCAGGGCCTGACGGCCGTGGAAATCCATTCACTGGCCCAACGTTCAAAACTGCCATTGGGAACGGTTTTGCGGCGTCTTTACGAAGCCGGCCTCAGCGCCATCCCCGGCGGTGGGGCGGAAATCTTTAACGCCTCCATCCGCAATCAAATCTGCTCCAAAAAAATCACCGCCGAAGACTGGCTATCAGTACACCAGCAAGCCCATGAACTCGGTATTCCCAGCAATGCAACCATGCTTTTCGGGCATCTGGAGAAAGCCGAAGACATTATCGATCACCTCACCATGTTGCGGGATTTGCAAGATCGTACTGGCGGCTTACAGGCCTTTATTCCCCTGCCTTTCCACCCCGAAGGCACCCGCCTATCCGTCCGCCGGGGCCCCGGCGGGTATAACATTACCCGGGTAGTGGCCATTGCCCGGCTGTTTCTAGACAACGTACCGCACATCCGAATGCTGGTAAACTATGTTGACCGCAAACTGCTTCAGGTTTTATTGGGAGGCGGTGTGGACGACATTGGAGGGACCAGTCTGGACGAACGCATCGCCAAGGCCGCAGGGGCTCCCCTCGGCCAACGCTTTGGATCGACCGGAGAAATGGCTTCGTTCATCGCCGATTTGGGACTCATTCCCCGCCTGGTGAACAGTCGCTACGAAACCGCCGAGCCTGCCTCCCCTCCTGCGGTTTCACTCCCCGCAAGGAATCCTACGACTTCCACTGCTCTAACCACCGCACTTAATAAAGCCTTTTGTGGCAAGCGGCTCTCGGCGGATGACGCCACTACGCTGCTGGATGAGGCTGGACTCGATCAATTGGGGGCGCTGGCCCATCACCGCCGCCAGCAGACGGTACCCGGTAATCTCGGCACTTTTATCATTGATCGCAATCTTTCCAGTACCAATATCTGTGAGGCCGGCTGTAAATTCTGCGCTTTCCACGTGGCGCCCGGTTCCGATAAGGGCTTCTGCCTGACCTCCGACGAAATTCTGTTGCAGGTGGTTGAATCGGTTGACTGCGGGGCCACCCAAGTGCTGATTCAAGGCGGCTTAAATCCCGACCTCGATTTGAGTTTTTATGAGCGCCTGTTCACCGCCATCAAGCAAAAGGTGCAAGTTTGTGTACACTCGCTCTCCCCAACAGAAATTACTTACCTCGCCCGGAAAAGCGGCTTATCATTACAAGAGACGCTGGAGCGGTTACAACGCGCGGGGCTGGATTCACTTCCTGGCGGCGGAGCAGAAATCCTGGTGGATGCAGTTCGTCAACAGGTCAGCCCTAATAAGATCGGTACAGACGCATGGCTGACCGTAATGGAGATCGCACAAAAAATCGGAATGAAGACCACGGCCACTATGGTCTATGGACTCGGGGAAACCAGCGCACAACGGGTGGAACATTTGATCCGCCTTCGTGAACTGCAGGATAAAACGGGCGGATTTACTGCCTTCATCCCGTGGAGCTTCCAGCCCAACAAGACCCAATGGGTTCAGCGTCCGGCCACCGGACAGAATTACCTGCGTATGGTCGCCCTTGCCCGATTGGTTCTCGACAATGTCCCGCATATTCAAGCCGGATGGGTCACGGAAGGCCCCGATTTAGCCCAATTGGCGCTCGTATTCGGGGCGGATGACTTTGGCGGCGTTCTGATGGAGGAACAAGTGGTCCGAGCGACCGGCACCGCTTACACCGCAGCCCCAGAACTGGTCGTCAACCTCATTGCACAAACAGGACTGATTCCCGCGCAACGGGATACACAGTATACGATTCTTCGCCGGTACGGCGAAGAATCGTAGTTTTCTTTGAACTGACGTCCCCCGCATGCTATAAGTCCAAATATGTCTGACATCGTCGTCACCTGCGCCAAGTGCGGAAATAACATAACGATCTCGGAATTTGTCACCGCCGAAACGATCACCTGCCTGAAATGCAAATGGCAGGTCCCGATACCCGTTCGGAAACCTGATCTGGCAGCGACATCAAAATTGAAACTGGCCATTGCCAAACCCCCGGAACCGCCACCTACTCCTGTTATTCCCACCCAATTCAACCGGAAAAAAGCCAGGGCCGAATCCCAAAACGATGTCCTGAAATATCTACCTCAAGGAAGCAAGCGAAAGACCCGCACAAGGAAAATCACCATTTTTGAAATCAAGGTACTGCCGTGGCTTGTTTTTATTGTGCTCCTGCTCGTTTTGGGTTGGATACGTCACGTCCCCGGAGTGCTGGCGCCTGATACCCACCAGATGTTTATCAAGAGCGGTGTATGGGCGCTGGTGTTGATGCATGTCGCTGTAGTATTACTGGCATTTGGAGATGATGTCTTCAGCGGCGTTCTCTGCTCTATCATCCCGGGCTATTCCGTCTATTACCTTTTCACGCAGGCAGATCAAATTTTATTACGCGGACTGGTTGCCGCCTTACTGATCGTATTCGGCTGGGACTTTGCACTGGCGGCAAAAGAACTCTGGCACGAAGTCTACTACTACATATCCACCTGGCTTGCCACCACCGAGTCTGTGAAGAAAAGATAGCGGGCGCATAGAGTCATGGTGAAATCATGAGACTAAACCAATCCGCATCAAAACAGGTCTGATCTCCACACATCCTCTACGGACTGGCCAGGGAGAAGGTTAGTGTATTCTTTTTCGTGGGAAGAAACACTGTACCGCCATGCCACCAACCTGCGACGGCGTGCCACATTTCGTGCCCAAGGGCTTTAAAGTCTGGCAAAGGTTTGCCATGAATATCAAACTCTCCTGACCATGGCACATAAATCACCCCTTTCTGGTCATCAAAATAGGCGCTACAAAATGGGGCAAATGGATCGTAAGGAATACGTCCAGCCAAGATCTTTCCCATATTGACCGGATCAATGCAGACAATTGAGAGGGATGGAACTTTGCGTTCCTCTGTCGGTATTACAGTGCCGCAGCCAGCGCTCATTATCAGTATTATGGCGATCAGATATTTCATGATTATCCCGAAGGGTATGCTTTGATGACAGAGTATTTATTATGCATTTCCTGACAATCGGGGTTATCCTGAAATAGCCATAAGGGTTATCCTGAAGGATAAAACTCGGTTTGAAAACTCCTACACACAACATTCATTGCTCAGTGGCCAACCGTTGAGACAGACGGCAATCTGTTACGGCACGGTGTTGATCAGGGCGATGGGGGGAATGCTTATTGGGGATGCGCCCTCTTTGAGAAACCTTGTCAGGTTTCTCAAAGAGGGCGCGTAGTTTTCATCTGAAGACGATAACTACCTATCGCGGTATCCACAATTCCAGCCACATAAATTACTAACCAGATGGAAAATGGAATCACCAATGCCGCTAAGCCGGGCACTTCGACAGGGGCATTCATAGGAGCAAAGGCCAAACCGTAATAGGCTTTTAAAACCACAAATACTGTAACGAAAAGCCACAAACCTACCACGGTGGAAGCCACAATAAAGAAAATACCCGCACCCCATCGTCGTTGCATCAACTGTCCGGCCCCCGGATACACCAAGGCCGAAAGCGTCATCGGGGACAGCAGGGAGTGCCCGGTTTTAGCCGTTTTTATTACTGGCGGGGTGTCCGCAGTCATCGGGCCTCACTTCGGATATTCGTCAAAATCTCGTAAGAGATCGTTGCGCACCAATCGGCCAATTCATCCGCCCAAATGGATTCCGTCCCCTGCCTGCCAATCAACACCACTTCATCTCCGGGTTTTACACCGCTTCCAGGGCCCACATCAATAATGGTAAAATTCATCGTTACGCGCCCCACCACTTTGGCACGCTGCCCCCCGATCAGAACGCACCCCTGATTGCTCATGAGGCGGGAGAAACCATCGGAATAGCCAACATCAATCGTGGCCAGACAAGTCGGTTCCGTCGTGACATGGGTGCTGTGATAACCAACCGGAAATCCCGCCGGTACCTGTTTGACTTGTATGACACGGGTTTTCCACTGCAAAAACGGTCGCGTACGGGCACGCATGGCACTATCCTGTCCGCCATAACCATAGGTAAGAATTCCCATCCGCACCCCATCCATATCCAGTTCAGGTCGGGACAAAAAAGCCGCGCTATTGGATGAATGAGAAAAGAGTGGCGGCATCCCCAGCGCCGCACACCCCGACAGCACACTTTGAAAACGCTCCGCCTGCATCTGCGCAAACGCAGCAGAAGGGCCGTCCGCCGAAGCAAAATGCATGCAAATACCACGAATGTCCAAACCACCCATCCGACTCATCTTCGCAATTTGTTCGGGGGCTTTTTCCCATGGCAAACCCAGCCGCCCCATCCCCGTATCCACATCCACATGACAAGTCAGGGATCGACCTTCATTCCGGGCGATCTGCGCCAACTCACGGGCCTGTTCCTCACTCACCAGTACCGGCAAAATGCGGTTCTGAATGATTTCATGGATATTGCAAGATCCAACGGATCCCAACAGGAGGATATTGGCCTCAGGCAGAACCGAACGCACATTCACGGCCTCATCAAGTGTCGCAACAAAAAACCAACGCACACCGCAGTCAGCAGCCTTCCTGGCCACAGTCGTGATCCCATGCCCGTAGGCATTGGCTTTGATGACCAAAATCATTTCCGTGGAAGGCCGCAACGCCGCCCTCATCGCAGCCAGATTCTGTCCTAAGAGATTCAGATCCATCTCTACCCATGCATTTCGCTTCATATTGGAACTCACCGCTAGGCTAACTGGGGGCCACCTTGGGGAGGCGAAGACACCGTCACGCGGTTAACTCGCAACGGATACCGTAACTTGAGGTCCCCATCGATCAAAACCTCAATCCAATAGACCCCCTCTTTATCGAATTTAAGATTCATAAAAAATTCCACATTGGTCACAGTCGATTCCGAATCGTTCAACTGCACACGGATTCCCTGTCCTTCCGCAATGACCACGCCATTATCCGGGCCAATAATGCGCGTTTTTTCCATGAACTGCCCCTGTCCACTACACCAACGGTTCACAATACAGACCCGCTGGAAGATGGCGGGGAATTGAGGCATGCCAATCACATCAAAAAGGCCAATCAGGATGAATTTCCCAGACCTTTCCTGTCGCACATCATCACACAGCACACTCATCTGGAGATCGGGAGTCATCATGATGGATTGCCTTTAATTGAACCACCCCATGCTTTGAGGCGGGTGATAATAAAATTCACCACTGTGGCATGCGCTTCATGACCACTCCCATCGACCTTCAGCGGCGCACCAAATTCAATTCGAACGGTACGTTCCGGGTAAATATAACCTGCATCTTTAATCCACTTGCCATTCGCCATGAAGTCCGTCTTCAAAGCCAGCGGGATCACCGGCACACCCGCACGAGCCGCCAACTTGACACCCAAGGTGTTAAAAGCATCCACATCAAATTCAACCGACCGGGTCGCCTGCGGGAAAATAACGACCGTTACCCCCTGGCGGATCAATTCCGCCCCCTCGGTCAGCACCCGCTTCAAATCCTCACGCGGATTATCACGGCCCACGGCAATATGCTTGACCGAACACATGATGCGCCCGAAAGCAAAATGTGTCTCTAAACTTTTCTTCACAACAAACGCTACGTCTTTAAACGGCAAAATAAAACCAGGTAAAAGGATGGTTTCCAGGGAACTCATATGATTCCCGATGATTACGACTGGCCCCTGAGTTTGCGCCAGATAATCCAACCCCTCCACTTCCACACGCCCGCCCATGGCTTCCGTGACATCAAGGGACTTCCAAGACCTATTGGCATAGCCGGCAGTATCAAACATCGCACGCTTGATCATTTTTCCGGCGATATAATAGACCCAGAGAATACGAATATGAAAACAGATCGCACGAAGCCACTCCAAAGGGCCAAGCCGTAACGGCTTCCCTGACTGAGCGGTCACATAACGTGACATCGTTTTGATTTGCTGCTGAAATGCCTGGGATTGTTCAAGATTAAACATGGTCATCCATTAACTCATAAGCCAAAACGCTCACACCGTAGAGTGCGGCGGTTTCCACTCTTAACACACGGGAGCCATAGCTGATCGGCAGGGCACCAGCCTGTTTGGCCAATTCATATTCCCGCGGTGAAAAGTCGCCTTCAGGCCCAATGAGCAGGCCGACCGATCCAATGTGGCGATCTTTCAACTCCTGCATGCAGGATTTCAAAGGGCGGCTCTCGGACTCCAGTGAGCCGATTAGTAAGGCATCCAAAGCCAAATCCCGTCCCAACAGCGTGGCCAGTGGCGCAACGGGGAATACTTTCGGGATCCAAGAGGTACGACACTGCTTAGCCGCCTCGGAAGCAATCCGCTGCCAACGTGCCGTTCGATGATCTGCCCGCTCATCCTCCAACCGGACCACTCCCCGCTCGGTCATCACAGGACGAATGGTACAAACCCCCATCTCGGTCACTTTTTGGATAATCAAATCCATTTTTTGGGCTTTGGGTACGGCCTGAATCAGAGTGATGGCAATACCGGCCCCCGTCTGCCGTTTCCGCTCCACGATCCAAACCGTAATGATTCCAGCATTACATGCCGTAATGACCGCCGAAGCTTCCCCGCCCTGACCATCACAAATCACTACCGATGCACCGACCACCAGACGCAGCACATCCGTTAGATGGTGCGAATCTTCACGCGGAAGCGTAATCGTGTCATGCAACCATAGATCGGGAGTAACAAAACAACGCGGGATCATTCTTCAGATCTCACTTTTCAGGGTTAGGTTTGGCTTTAAAAAATTGCTCTGCCTGTTCGTGCAATTTCCGGGTCATGGGATGATTATCGTCCGTACACAAATCACCATAATCCTTGAGTGCCTTTTTCTGCTTCGAACTGAGTTTTACCGGCACCTCAACAATCGCCCGGACATGAAGATCGCCACGCCCATGCCCATCCAGGCTAGGCGCACCCTGACCGCGTAACCGGAACATATGGCCCGACTCCGTTCCCGCCTCAACATACAGCGGGACAAACCCATCCAAGGTGGGCACATTCACTTCACCACCAAGAGCGGCAATTTGCATAGGAACAGGCACTTCACAAAGCAACTCGGCCCCCTCGCGATGAAACAGATCATGCTCGCGCACATGGAGAATCACATAAAGATCGCCAGCACTGCCACCCCGTACACCGCCCTCGCCACGACCGGCCAAGCGCAACCGGGAACCCGTCTCCACACCGGGCGGAATCCGCAGTGTCAGCCGTTTTTTATTTTTTACACGGCCGGCGCCTTTGCAGTCACGGCAGGGCTTGGTAATCATCTTCCCGCTACCGGAACATACCGGACAGGTCTGACGCACCTGAAAAAAACCACTGGACGCAATCACCGCTCCGCGGCCCCCACAATGACGACAGGTCTCCTCGGAACTTCCCGGTTCGCTTCCCATCCCATTACAAGAAGGGCATTGATCGGTCACTGGCAGCGTAATTTCCTGCTGCGCCCCAAACATCGCTTCCTCAAATCCAATTTCCAGATCGAACCGAAGATCCGCCCCCTGCTGTGGACCCGTTCTTGACGTCCGGCGTCCTCCGCCTCCCATCAAATCCTCAAAGACGCCACCCCCATCACCGAACAGGCTTCCGAACAGATCCTGTAAATCAGAGACATGGGTGAAATCCCTTGAAAAATTAAAGCCATCCGGTCCGAAGGTAGACTTCAGCCCTTCATGTCCATACTGATCGTATTGTCGCCGCTTGCCAGCATCGCTCAAAATCTCATAGGCTTCGCTGACTTCCTTAAACTTGGCTTCAGACGCTTTGTCACCCTGATTCCGGTCAGGATGATATTGCATCGCCATCCGGCGGTAGGCTTTCTTAACCTCATCGGTGGAGGCAGACCTCGCCACCCCGAGCACCTCATAATAATCGCGCTTTGCAGTCACAAATCAGCCCTCACAAAAATTGAAATTTGAAAAAACAACCATGGGTATCGCTTCCACAAAATGGAAGTACAGATCAATGCATGAACAAGTCTGGTGGATCACCGACCGGGGTTCGCAGCAACGTTCTGTTGGGCCACCGTTCGCGCGAGATCCTCCTTCAAGTACACCAGCACATCTTTAAATTTAACCATATTATCCGGAGCGGCCTCAATCAGGGACTCATGCGCCGTGATCATCGTCTGGGTCATCTGCTTCTTATCCCCGCCGACTTGCAAAGGCATGCTTTTGGTTGGCATGGAACTGGTGGCCGCATCATTGGAATCAATTTTAACCAGATGATTAATCCCCAGCATTTTGATCAAAAAGGCATTTTTATCGCTGATATTCCGCAGGATGACCTCGCCATCACACTTCTTCATCTGGGTTGCCAATCCTGCCAATACCCCCATGAAGGTACTATCCATTCCCACGCAACCCTGCATCTCAACAATCACACGGCGACAGCCCTTTTCGATGGCCGTCATACCGAACTGCTTGAGTGCAGGACCAATTTTAAAGGTAGCACGCCCATGTACCCGGACAAATGCATCGAGGTATTGAATCGCAACTTCTACGCTATCACCAGATATTTCCATAAGAACCCTTGCTGTAAATTGTCCACAAGGTTAACACCCGTTGCCCCTGCTGTCAACGGGGTGAAGCGATTACCAGAACAATTTCACCTTTGATCGTGCGTCCCTGAAAAACACGTTTCAGCTCCGCCGCCCCCCCCCAGACCGTCTCCTCAAATTTCTTGGTAAGCTCCCGCCCCACAAAAAGCTCCCGATCCCCCAGTGTCGCCTCAATTTCATCCAGCAGCTTCATCAGACGGAAGGGAGACTCAAATACCGCCACCGGCACCGGACAGGAGGCAAATTCCTGCAGGAATTTCCGCAGGGCACCACTCTTTCTGGGGGTAAACCCCCCAAAGACAAACCCCGCACCGGGAAAGCCACACAGTGATATGGCCGCCGTCACGGAGGAGGGGCCAGGGACACAGATCACTTGGATCCCGGCTTTACGACAAGCGGCCACCATGCGCGAACCGGGATCGGACACCCCGGGCATCCCGGCATCGGAAACAAGTGCCAGCGATTCTCCGGCACGCAAGCGGGCCAGAATGCCATCCACACGCGCGGCTTCATTAAATTTATGGCAACTGAACGCCGGCGTCTTGATCCCGAACCGGTCCAATAGAATACGGGTATGCCGGGTATCTTCGGCTAAAATCCCATGCACCTGTTTCAATGTCTCAATCGCCCGGGCCGAAAGATCGTCCAGATTCCCGATCGGCGTTCCCACCACATATAGCCCTGACGTCATCATATCTCCCCACACTCTGTTCTTGTCGTTTTCCAAGCCCTCATTACAATACCACCCATTTCTAAGGGATTCAGAGACGAAAGCAATGAGAATCTGTGTGGATATACAATCGGCCGTATCGCAACGGGCCGGAGTGGGGCGTTACACGAGAAATCTCGTGGAACACCTTGCCGCACTTATGGCCCCACCGGATGACTTGAATCTCTTTTATTTTGACTTCCACCGTCGGGGACTTGATTTCCCCTGCCCCGGCGCCCATCCCAATCCTGTCCGCTGGATTCCTGGAAAATATGCACAGCAAGCCTGGAAACGGCTCCAGTGGCCGCCTTTTGACTGGTTTTCAGGGAAGGCGGACCTCTATCATTTCCCCAATTTCACAATCCCCCCCCTCACCCAAGGCAAAAAAATCGTGACCATCCATGACATGAGTTTTTTGCGTTACCCGGAGTTTTCAGAACAGAAGAATTTGGATTATTTATCCACCTTTATCCACGATACCGTCCGACGCGCCGATGCCATTCTCACCGTTTCAGAATTCAGCAAAAAGGAAACCGCCGAGTTGCTGGGACTGGATTCCGCGCAAATCTTCGCGACTCCGCTGGGGGTCACCCCGGGCTGTGCCCGGCCCACCGCCGCACAGATCGACCAAACCCGGCGTCATTTGAAACTCAACCATCCCTACCTCCTGAGCGTCGGCACCTTGGAACCCCGTAAAAATATCCCCTTCCTGATCGAGGTGTTTGATCAATTGTCGGGTTTCGACGGGGATCTGGTCATCGCCGGAATGAAGGGCTGGAAGGTGGAGCCCATTCTGCAAAGCATGAAAACCGCCGCCCGCCGCGACCGTATCCGTTACCTGGAATTTGTTCCCGATGGCGATTTATTCTCACTCTATGCCGGGGCCGAACTTTTTGTGACGACTTCTTTCTATGAAGGTTTCGGTCTACCCCCACTGGAAGCCATGGCCTGCGGTACCCCGGTCGTCTCCTCCACAGGTGGCTCACTCCCAGAAATGCTGACGGGTACCGCCTCCATTATGATCCCCGGTTTTGACGCCGAGGTCTGGGCCACCACCTTAACCGCCCTGTTGAATGACCCAACCCGGCGAAATCACATGGCACAAAATGCACCAGCCCATGCCGCCCGTTTCACCTGGGAGGATACCGCCCGCAAAACAATGGATGTTTATCGGAAAGTGTTATCATGAAAATTGCACTCGACGCCCGCTGGATATTTAATGAAATCTCAGGAATTGGTGCCCATACCCGTGAATTGATCCGCCATATTGCCCGGGAGGATCATACCAACTCATACCTTCTGATTTTTTCAGACCGGACACTCGCCGAACGGACCTGGGCGGAGGCGGAACTGTCGGACAAGCCCAACTTCCGTCCCGATATTGTTCCTTGGAGTATCTTTTCACCGCACAGTCAGCTCCTGCTCCCCTCACGCCTCGCCCGACATGGTATTGATGTTTATCACTCCACAAATTACATGATTCCGCTTTCCTGCTTCCCACGTGGTAGGGTCGGAAAAATTCGTTGCGCGGTAACCATTCACGACCTGATTCCCATGCTCTTCCCTTCGGCAACCCCGCGGGCGCTGAAATCCCGACTCTTTCCAATTTACCGACGCCTAATGCTGGAAATCGGTGCCCGCGCCGATCGGATCATCGCAGTCAGCGAAGCCTCCCGCTCGGATATCGTGAAAAACCTCCATATCCCGGCGGAACGTCACGATTCTGTCCGGGTCATTTACAATGGGGTCTCATCCAACTTCACCCCCGCCGCCCCTGCCCTTCACAACGACCCCATAAGGCCGCGCATGCTACTTTATGTCGGACGGAGTGACCCCTATAAAAATCTGCCGCTCCTGATAGAGGCCTTCGCGCACGCTAGACAAAAAGTCTCCTTCCCGATTCAACTCAAAATCCTCGGCCCTCCCGACCCACGCTACCCCGAAGCCGGGCAGCGCGTCAAAGAATTGGGATTGGAAACCGTCGTCAACTGGGCGGGCTATCAATCTAGCGCCGCCCTGGTCAAGGCCTACCAGGATGCCGATCTCGTGGTACTGCCATCCCGCTATGAAGGATTTGGCCTGCCCGTCGTCGAAGCCATGGCCTGCGGCACGCCGATGTTGTGCAGTGATATCCCTGTCCTTAAGGAAATCGGTGGACCGGCCGCCTTCTATTCGCCACTCGACCATAGCCCCGAACTAGCCAACGGCATAGTGCGTGTTCTGACCGATCTCGAGCTCCGCCGGAACATGATTCAGCGCGGCCTTGAACAGGCTCGCCAATTCACCTGGGCCGCCGCCGCAAAACAAACCATCGCCCTATACAAAGAGTTAGCGGCGGTACCATCATGAGCCATACCTTCCCATCCTCCTGGAAAAGCATGCGCGTTGTGCTTTGTCATGACTGGCTGACCGGCATGCGCGGCGGCGAACGGGTACTGGAGATCCTCTGCGAAGGATTCCCCGAGGCGCCCATCTTTACGCTCATTCACAATCCTGACACCATCTCAGATACGATTAATCGCCATCCCATCCATACCTCCTGGCTTCAGACCATCCCCTCCATCGGAAAACGGTATCGTTATTTCCTGCCCTTCTTTCCATCCGCCATTGAACACTTCAAGGTTCCCCCCGCCGACCTCGTCATCAGCACCAGCCACTGCGTGGCCAAAGGACTGCGCTCAAAATCACCCCATCTTTGTTACTGCTTTACCCCGATGCGCTATGCCTGGCTGTTCCATGACGAATACCTTAAAGGAAACCCGCTGAAGAAGTTGCTGGCAAGACCTGCATTGGCATGGTTGCGACACTGGGATCGGAAAACCTCACAACAGGTCACCCGGTTTGTGGGGATCAGTCATTACATTGCCGCCCGGATCAACCGCTTCTATGGCCGCAAGGCCGACGTCCTGCATCCGCCCGTGGATCTCGATCGCTGGACACCCGACTACCAACCTGCCGGTGATTTTGACCTGATCGCATCAGCGCTGGTTCCGTACAAGAAGATTGATCTCGCCGTGACAGCCTATAATCACACGGGCCGGCATCTTAAAATTGTAGGGACAGGCACTGAGTTTGAATCATTGAAAGCGATGGCAGGCCCCCATATCGAATTTCTGGGTCGGCAGACCGACAAAGAACTGCTGGCACTCTATCGACGATGCCGGATGCTGATATTCCCGGGCGAGGAGGATTTCGGGATTGTCCCGCTCGAGGCCCAGGCCTGTGGCCGCCCTGTCGTGGCCTACGGTCGCGGCGGCGCACTGGAGACCGTCAAGGCTGGGGTGTCCGGCATCTTTTTTGACCCGCAAACCCCGGAGGCGCTCATCATCGCCATCGACACCTGTGCCAATATGACGTGGGATCCCCACCTTATTCGCAGTCAGGCCGAAACCTTCAGTATCCAGGCCTTTATTGACGGCCTCGACGCCTTGATACATCCGTGAGATCGGTGACACAGCGGCCATGAATGCCGCCATAACAAACGCCTTCCCCGGAGCGTCCGTCGCCATCCGAAATATAGATGGAGGTTTGAAGTTAAAATGCGCCCACTCAACCCCATTGAGCGAAGCCTTCACAACCGGTTGCCCAACGGAAATGCCATCTAGCTGATCGAAATCCCGGTAATTTTAGGATAGGCCCGAAGAGAATCCATTGCACTATGTGCGAGACCCGTGCTTCGCCTCAAGATAGGCTGCAATCCCAGCCGCTGCTTGGCGGCCATCACGCATGGCCCGCACCACCAGTGAAGCACCTTGTGTCATATCGCCTGCCACAAAAATTCCAGGAATATTGGTCATATTCCGCTGATCACGCCAGATAACGCCATTGGGCTCCGTCTTGATGGCCAACCCCTCAACAATTTTATTGCGCTCGGGCCCTGTAAATCCCATCGCCAACAAAACTAGATCGGCCTCCAGCACAAACTCGGTACCGCTTTTTTCAACCAAAATCGGACGTCCTCCACCCGTCGGGGTCACCCATTCCACCTCAATCGCCCGCACCCCCTGAACGGCGTCAGCTTTGCCAAGGAACTCCTTGGTCGCCAAACTCCAACGCCGAGTACAGCCTTCCAGATGACTGCTCGACACACGTAACTTCAGCGGCCACATGGGCCAGGGCGTACTTGCTGACCTGTTAGGCGGCGGTTTGGGCAAAATTTCAATCTGGGTAACCGATTTGGCCCCCTGCCGGATCGACGTCCCCACACAGTCGGAGCCTGTGTCTCCTCCGCCAATCACCAGCACATTTCTGCCGGAAGCCAGGATTTCAGTACCCGGCTCAACCCGTTCCCCGCCCAACCGTTTGTTCTGCTGCACCAGGAAATCCAACGCGAAATGAATGCCCTTTAGGTCACGCCCCGGCACCTTGATATCACGCGCCTCCCGGGCTCCCCCAGCAAGACAGATGGCATCAAACCGGTGCTGCAGATAATGATACGAAATGTCGTCCCCCACCCGCACCCGATTTTCGAACACCACTCCCTCTGCCTGCATCAAGTGAATCCGGCGATCAACAACCCATTTTTCTAATTTAAATTCTGGAATACCGTATCTTAAAATTCCACCCGGCTTCTCATCTGCATCATAAACAACCACCCCATAGCCCGCGTGATTGAGCGTATCGGCGATCGCCAATCCGGCAGGTCCCGATCCCAGCACGGCCACATGTTCTTTCCGCCGTACTGCAGGCAGAGAGGGCTTCATATAGCCGAGCTCATATCCTTTTTCGATGATCGACAATTCAATCTGACGGATGGTGACCGGATCCTTATTAATGCCCAGCACGCAGGCGCCCTCGCAAGGGGCAGGACAAATACGCCCGGTAAACTCCGGAAAATTATCCTTCGACAGCAAGATATCCAGCGCCTCTTTCCAGCGCCCTTGATAAACATGCTCATTGAACTCGGGAATCACATTCTCAATCGGACAGCCGCAGCCGTGGCAAAACGGTGTGCCACAATCCATACACCGCGCCGCCTGCTCCTTAACCTCCGATTCAGTAAGCCTGATTTCCACCGCGCGGTAATCCCGGATCCGCTCCACAACCGGCCGATAACCGGGATCGTGACGTTCAAATTCCATAAAACCGGTTACCTTACCCATGGATCACCTCGGCTCGTTCAGTCGCTTCATCTTCCCGCATCATCTGGCCCATCACACGACGATATTCCATCGGGAAGACTTTGATGAAATACGGCAGTTGATCCTCCCAGTTTTCCAAGATACGTTTCGCTTTCAGACTCCCGGTGTAGCGCACATGCTTCTCCAACAGCCCTCGCAGCTCGGCTTGATCGGCCTCGCTCACCACCAGTTCTAAATCCACCATATCCAAATTACACCGTGCGTCAAAAATACGGTGTTCATCATAAATGTAGGCAAGCCCTCCGCTCATCCCAGCCCCGAAATTCACGCCGGTATGCCCCAGCACCACCACGCGTCCCCCCGTCATATATTCGCACCCGTGGTCGCCAATCCCTTCAACCACGGCCGTAGCCCCGCTATTACGGATGGCAAAACGTTCGCCCACCGCCCCATTCAGGTAAACCTCGCCACAGGTTGCCCCGTAGAGAAGTACATTCCCCGCAATAATATTGGACTCCGAAGCATAGGTCGCCCCCGCGAATGGCTTGACAATTATTTTGCCACCCGATAACCCTTTCCCGAGGAAGTCATTAGATTCGCCTTCCAGAATCAAGGTCATCCCTCTGGCACACCAAGCGCCAAAACTTTGTCCTGCCGACCCTGTAAACCTCATAGTGATCGTATCCTCCGGCAAACCCTTGTGGCCGTATTTCTTGGCCACCTGCCCGGCAATCATGGTCCCCACCGTCCGATTTACATTCCGGATGGAATGCTCAAGTGATACCGGTTTACTGGTCTCCATGGCGGCTTTGACTTTGGGGATCAGTTCCAGATCCATCGCACAATCCAATTCATGATCCTGTTTTGTAACACAACGGACCGGGCTATCACCCGGCGGACGATAAAGAATCCTCGAAAAATCGAGTCCCTGCGCCTTCCAGAAAGTGATCGCCTGATTCATTTCAAGACAATCCGAACGGCCGATCATTTCGTCGATGGTCCGGAATCCCAGCTCCGCCATGATTTCACGAACTTCACTGGCAATGAAAGTGAAGAAGTTGACCAGATGATCCGGACTACCGGCAAACAACTTACGCAAACACGGATCCTGTGTCGCCACCCCGACCGGACAGGTATTGCTATGACATTTACGCATCATGACACAACCAAGCACAACCAAAGCCGTAGTCGCGAAGCCATATTCTTCCGCTCCCAGCAAAGCCGCCACCACCACATCGCGCCCGGTTTTGATCTGACCATCCGTCTGCAACCGCACCTGACCGCGCAAATGATTCAACACCAGCGTCTGCTGGGTCTCCGCCAGGCCCAGTTCCCAAGGAGCGCCGGCATGCTTGATGGAGGACAGCGGAGAGGCCCCGGTGCCGCCATCGTAGCCGCTGATCAGCACCATATCCGCATGCGCTTTCACAACGCCGGCGGCAATCGTGCCCACCCCGAGTTCAGAAACCAGCTTGACCGATACCCGCGCCTCAGGATTGATGTTTTTAAGGTCGTAGATCAACTGCTTGATATCTTCAATGGAGTAAATGTCATGATGCGGCGGCGGCGAGATCAGCGTTACTCCAGGTGTCGAATGGCGTACCTTGGCAATTTCCACGTTCACCTTATGGCCCGGTAACTGTCCCCCCTCACCCGGCTTGGCTCCTTGCGCAATCTTGATCTGGAGTTCCCGGCAGTTCACACAAAATTCCGCCGTGACGCCGAAACGTCCACTGGCTACCTGCTTGATCGCACTGCAACGACTGTCCCCATTGGGAAGTGGTTTATAGCGTGCCGGATCCTCCCCCCCCTCCCCACTGTTACTCTTGCCTCCCAACCTATTCATGGCGATGGCCATCGTCTCATGTGCTTCACGACTGATCGATCCAAATGACATCGCCCCAGTGACAAACCGTTGAATAATTCCATCCACCGGTTCCACTTCCTCCAGAGGCACCGGGGTTCCGGGTTTGAACTTGAACATCCCCCGCAACGTAAATTGCTTCTCGGCCTGATCGTTGATCAATCGCGCATATTCTTTGTAGAGCTTGATGTTCCCACTACGAGTGGCCTGCTGAAGATTGGCGATGGCCTCCGGAGACCAAAGATGCCGTTCCCCATCCCGCCGGAACCGGTATTGACCGCCTGCTGGCAAAAACGACAGCGCTGAATTCGGACTTGTGAAAGCCTCCTCGTACCGTACCTGGGCCTCAGCCGCAATTTCAGACAATCCAATACCGCCAACCCGTGAGGCGGTGCCGGTAAAAAAACGATCCACCACATCCTGATTAATGCCGACCGCTTCAAATACCTGCGCACTCCGGTAACTACGTAACGTCGAAATTCCCATCTTCGACATAATTTTACGAAGCCCTTCACAAAGCGCCCCAATATAATTCTCCATCGCTTTGGCAGGCCCGATGTTGGCGCTTAATTCTTTTTTGACCGCCAGTTCCGCGATCGTTTCAAAAGCCAGATAAGGATTGATCGTGGTGGCCCCATACCCGAGCAGCAGCGCCATGTGCATAACCTCACGGGCTTCCCCCGTTTCCACAATCAGGCCCACCCCCGTTCGGGCTCCGTTTCGTACCAAATGCCGATTCACCGCAGCAACAGCCAATAAAACGGGAATGGGTGCCACCCCATGGGGTAAATCACGGTCGCTCAGAATCAGGAGGTTTTTCCCTTCCGCAATCCGCGCGGAGGCGGCGGCGCATAACTGATCCAACGCGACGTTGAGATCATCCCCCGCCCCACCGGCTGGATACCCGACGGGAATCGTCACCGCACTGAAATCCTTAAGCCCCAACCCGCGGATTTGCTCCAAATCTTCATTCGACAGAAAGGGATGCCTCAGCTTCACCAGACGAGCATACTGCGGGGTTTCCATCAGAATGTTCGAAGGATTACCAATAAACGTCATCAAAGACATGACCAGTTCTTCGCGAATCGGATCAATCGGTGGGTTGGTGATTTGCGCGAACAACTGCTTGAAATACGAAAAAAGCAATTGAGGCTTTTCAGAAAAGACGGCTAGCGGGGTATCCGTTCCCATGGAGCCCACGGCCTCATGCGCCTTGGAGGCCATTGCCTCCAGCAGGATCTGGACATCCTCACGCGTATAGCCGAAAAGGCGTTGCCGCTGAAGTAGTGTCTCGGAG
>Ga0073936_10000548_pt1 | contig 57979 bp, 38 predicted proteins | sample AliMusrvi5mmetaG_FD_87041 | JGI IMG/M metagenome (GOLD analysis project Ga0073936, IMG submission 87041) | Freshwater lake bacterial and archeal communities from Alinen Mustajarvi, Finland, to study Microbial Dark Matter (Phase II) - Alinen... | ecosystem: Environmental > Aquatic > Freshwater >...
ACAGGTCAATCAGGCGATCGCCGCCCTGGTCGAGGAGGCGCGACTCGGGTGTGCCGCGTGAAACCGGCTCATCCCGAAACTTGACTCATTCGTTAAGATCTTCGCTTATGAAGCGAAGCTAGGGTCCCACTCGGATGACTATCAAGCATCACAATCTAGGCAACCGAGTGTGAAGATGGTATACTAACCGCGGATTGCTGGAGAGAGTACATCAGAGGCGTTGTGTGCCAGCTCCATTACCCGGACGGTTGATCCTGATGATCTGCTCGAGGTTACCTTTTTCAACGTTGCCGTGCCGACAGCCATTGACAATACTCGGCGATTCAACCTCACCCCGGTCTGCAATCCCGCGAAAACAGTCGGTCGCATGATCCATCCAGGCGCGGATGCGCCTACACAATTTACAGGGGAGTTTTTTATGTCCGACGCGAAAAAAGTCTCATTGAGTCCAGCCGGAGAAGCGTTCGCTCTGCCGGCGCCGGCGGATTATGCCGGTGAGTATGCGCGCGTCAAGCAGTTGGCCACCGATGCGCGCGAGGCTGGCAAAGAAGTGGTGGTGGTGATGGGCGTCGGGTTCGTTGGTGCGGTAATGGCGGCCATCATTGCCGACACGGTGGACAAGGCCACCGGCGTGCCGAATAAATTCGTCATCGGGTGCCAGCGCCCCAGCCCGCGCTCCTACTGGAAAATTCCCCTGCTCAACCGCGGCGAAGCTCCGGTGAAGGCGGAAGATCCGGAAGTCGACCCGATGATTGCGCGTTGCGTGCTGGAAAAGAAGACGCTGATCGCCACCTATAACAGCGATGTGTTGAATCTGGCCGACTGCGTGGTGGTGGACGTGCAATGCGACTACCTGAAGGCCGACCTGGGCAACCTGGAGACCGGCGATACCGATATGGCAGCGCTGGAAGCCACCATCAAGACGATCGGTGAGCGCATTCAACCGCAGTGTCTGGTGCTGATCGAAACGACAGTGGCTCCCGGCACTACCGAATTCGTCGCCTTTCCCCTCCTGAAGAAAGCCTTCACCCGGCGTGGTATCGCGACGGATCCGCTGCTGGCGCACAGCTACGAGCGCGTGATGCCCGGGCGGAATTACGTCGCCTCCATTCGCGATTTTTGGCGCGTGTGCGCCGGCTGCACTCCAGAGGCGAAGGAGCGCGTAGAGACGTTTCTGCACCAGGTGCTCAATACTACGGAATTTCCCCTCACCGTCATGGAACGGCCCATCGAATCGGAAACCGCCAAAATTGTGGAGAACTCCTATCGCGCCACCATCCTGGCTTTCCTCAACGAATGGAGTCTGTTCTCCGAGCGCAACGGCGTCGACCTCATCAAAGTCATTGAGGCCATCAAGCTGCGCCCCACGCACAATAACATGATTTTCCCCGGTCCGGGCATCGGCGGCTATTGCCTGCCGAAAGATGGCGGACTGGGGCGTTGGGCCTACAAGCATATCCTCGGCTTCAACGACGACATCTTCAAAATAACCACCGCCGCCATCGACATCAACGACACGCGCGCGCTGCACGTGGCGGAGTTGGTGCGCGATGCGCTGCGCAATATGGGCAAACCACTCTATGCCGCGCCCATCCTGCTCTGCGGCGCCAGTTACCGCGAGGACGTGGGGGATACCCGCTACAGCGGTTCGGAACTGGTGGTGCGCAAGTTGACGGAAATGGGCGCGGAACTGCGTGTGCATGACCCATACGTCGATCACTGGTACGAGTTGGAAAGCCAGGACAGCTACCCGGCGCCCGGCCATTCCTGGGGTCGCTTCTTCCGCAACCAGGAGGAGCTGGTCCATTTGCGCGTCAGTCAAGATCTTCCCACCGCCCTGCAAGGGGTAGCGGCGCTCATCCTGGCTGTGCGCCACGCGGAATACCTGACGCTGGATCCCGACGCCGTGATGGCCATGGCCGGCGGCCCGCTGGCGATCATCGACTGTTTCGGCATCCTCACCGATGCGCAAATTCGCCGCTACTTCGAACTGGGGTGCGAAGTGAAAGCCCTGGGGCGCGGCCATTTGAAACGCATCAAAGACACGGTACAAGCCAACCGTTTGGCCAAGCAATAAAGAAAGTAGAGCACTCTGGCGCATTAGTCTTCGATTACATTTGCGTCGACTAATACGCCAGAGTGCAGAAATCGTGTTGCTTTCTACTCTGTTGAGCAGTGCCATTTTGGTATTACTCAACGCTTGTTTCTGATATCACACAGCACAGAACGCTGAGATTTCGGTTTGTCGTAATGACCCTCAACACAGCTCAGCAGCAAGACGATCTCGCCAAGCATCCGTCGATATCTGGCAGATTTACGGTAAATCTTGTCGCGAATATTCTCAACTTCGCGCTGAATATTCTAATCGGACTCTGGTTTACGCCATACCTGGTACACCATTTAGGCATCGCAGCGTTTGGACTGATTCCGCTCGCTACCACTGTTACCTCTTACCTTGGCCTCTTCACAACGTCGTTAAATGGTGCCGTCGGTCGTTTCCTAATGATCTCGCTAACACGCGAGGATTACAGAGACGCCAATCGTATCTTCAATACTTCTTTTGTCGGCAGCGCAATTATCGTCACTATACTATTAATTCCCGCTGTCGCCCTGGCTTTTCGCGCCAACCTGATTTTCAATGTGCCCATAGGCTACGAGCACCAGTTCGTTTGGCTCTTCTTGTGTACCATCGGTATGTTTGCGTTAACAACACTGGGTAATCCTTTTGGTCTCTCTACCTTCACGAGAAATCGTTTTGATCTCACCAATACAGTATCGATTCTTAGCAATTTGTTCCGTGTGGGGACCGTTGTAGTCTTATTCTCGCTCATGACACCAAGTGTCTGGCATATTGGTCTCGGTATGCTCGCTGCGGCGATCACCACCGTCACGGGCTCGGTGCTGCTCTGGCGCCTTCTCACCCCGATGCTGCATTTCCGCCCCTGGGATTTTAGTTGGGCGACCCTGAAGCAATTGACCGGCATGGGCGTGTGGATGGTCGTGAATCAGGTGGGATCGCTGCTCTACATAGGCATCGATCTTATTGTTGTTAATAAAGTCATCGGTCCCGAGGCCGGGGGGCATTACGGTGCGGTGATGACCTGGTCCACCATGCTCCGCGGATTTGCGAGTATTATTGCCGGCGTCTTTGAACCGACGATTCTCATGCTCTACGCTCGGCATGATATGATGGGCCTAATGCTGTATGCCCGGCAAGCTGTAAAGTTTCTCGGGTTGGTCATCGCGCTGCCCATCGGGCTCATTTGCGGGCTCTCCCGACCGCTCCTCCACGTTTGGTTGGGGCCGAATTTTGAATCATTAGCCCCGTTGATGTCCTTGATGACCATACACTTATGCGTCAACCTGGGGATCTTACCGCTCTTCAACATTCAAGTCGCGACCAACACCGTACGCCTGCCTGGTATCGTAACCTGTGTCATGGGCTTACTGAATTTAGGGTTAGCCATTCTGCTGGCTGGTCCTTTAGGCTGGGGGGTCTATGGTGTGGCGGCGGCGGGCGCGCTCATGCTGACCCTGAAAAATCTACTCTTTACCCCAATCTATACCGCGCATATACTCGGCCTGGGGTATGGCACATTTTTTCGTGAAACCGTGCCCATCATCATCGCATCTCTGAGCATTACCGGCGCTGGGTGGCTCATCACCCGCTTCGCGCAGGTATATTCCCGATCCGGGTTGCTGCTAGCTGGGGCTGTCATCTCATTCGCGTATCTCGCAGGGGCTTACGCCCTGCTACTCAATGGAGAGGAGCGTGCCGTCGCAAAGCGCCTGTTGCGATTGGCGCCCACCACCTGATGTCATCAGCCCAAGTGTTGCACAACGTGTGTACAGCAACCGTCGCACGTGATCTCTGCGTGGGGTGTGGGGTGTGCGCGGGGGTCTGTCCGACCGCGAACCTGACTATGGGCTGGACGGCTTATGGCCGGTTGCAGCCGACAGATATTGGGCGGTGCCTGGCCACTTGCCACCGCTGCCTGGATGTCTGTCCGTTCCAGAATCACACCGAGAATGAAGATACGCTGGCCGCGGCACGTTTTGCGCAGGTTCCCGGTATCTTACATACGATGGAAACCGGCTACTATCTTAGCAGTTATGCAGGTTTCGCGCACGAGAGATATCGTGATCGTGGCGCCTCCGGTGGGATCGCGAGTTGGGTACTGGTTCAATTACTGGAGCGCGGCATGGTGGATCGGGTAGTCTGCGTACGGCCAACCAGCGACCCAAATCGACTTTTCCAATCCTCCATCTGCGCCACCGGCGACGAGGTGCGCAGTGGGGCGAAATCGGCGTATTACCCGGTGGAGTTTTCGGACATCATCCGTACGATCCACCGCGAACCAGCACGTTATGCCGTGGTCGGGCTTCCCTGCGTGTTGAAGGCACTCCAACTGGCGTTGCTGACGGATGCTAGATTACGTAAATGCATCACCGTGATGGTCGGGTTGGTCTGCGGACAACTGAAAAGTCGCGGTTTTACCGAGTATCTGCTGCGCACCCTCGATTTAGATTCCACATGTGTACAGCAAGTACGCTTTCGCGAAAAAGATGTGCAAAAATCAGCGTCCGAACTCATCTTTACCGCGACTGATCAATATCAAACGCGTTCGCTACCCTGGTCAGACCGCTATGGTGTCGCCTGGCACAGCGGGGAATTCTCGCTGCGAGCTTGTGATTTTTGCGACGATATTTTTGCCGAAGTTGCGGACATCGCGTGCATGGACGCCTGGCTACCCGCCTATACGTCGGATGGGCGCGGTACCAGTATCGCGCTGCTCCGATCAGAACAACTCGCCAACCTCTTGCAACACGGGCGACACGACGGTTCGCTGTCGCTGCATCCCATCCCCATCGACCAGGTGATTGCCAGCCAAATGGGGGTAATACGCAAGAAGCGGATGATGCTCGCATATCGGCTTGCCCAAACTGAAAGCGGAGTATCTCCCCAAAAGCGTGTGCAGCCCATAGTTCCACCCCCCAACATTGCACGCCAACTCGTTGCACGCGCGCAAGTAAGAGACGCCAGTTATGTGGCCTTACATCTGCAGCAAGAGACGGGGGAGCCCGGGCTGACCCGGTATCGGGAGATGATGGCACCGGTGCTGGCGCACTATGCGCAGGCGCAGCGAATCCCCGTCTGGCGTCGTCTCATGGAGGCCATGCGCCGTCGTATGACTGTGGTCATCCATCTCATACGAGGGAAGAAGTCATGACATCACCAAATATTAAGTTTCTGGACAATGCATCCGATCTTAGTCGCGATTTTTCTGCAAAGCGCACCCTACCTAGATTTTCCTTGCTTGTGTGAGTGATTTATTGTAAAATATTAGAACACCTCTCTGATGAACAGCACATTCATCGCATCTTTATTTGGGCGGTCACCCAGCGTGAAATGACACCGCTGGCTTCCCACTCACTCCAGTATTACCATAATGCGGCGACTAACCGCAGATCGCATGGATTTCTTCAGGGGTCAACGTGAAGACAGTACTTATGTATGGTCATGGCGGCTTTTATAACCGCGGGTGTGAAGCGATTGTAAGGAGCACGGCGGCAATGCTTCGTAAACAATACGGAGAGATTCGCCTTATTCTTGCTTCGTACGACTGGCAAGGAGATCGACAGCGCGATCTTGCTTTGGTGCATGAGATCATACCTTCGGCTTCACCACGGTGGACTCTCACCTGGGGTTTAGCGCGCATGTGTGACATCATTAAGCCCCAAAGCGGAAATACTTGGTGGATTACACCACTGAAAAATGTGATGCCCGAAGTCGATCTAGTGCTCTCGATTGGTGGTGATAACTACTGCTATACCGAGCCTGCTTTCTATTATGCAATGAACACGATGGTGCATCGGAGAGGGAAACCCCTGGTATTGTGGGGAGCGTCGGTCGATGGAAAGTTAATCACCCCCGCCATGCGTTCCGATTTACAGGCCTTCGCGTTGATCACCGCTCGTGAATCAGAGACTCTGGCTAATCTCGCAGCGCACGGGATCACCGCAAATGTGCGCCATGTTGCAGACCCCGCATTTACCATGGAAGTGGAACCGATTGACACAATGCCTTTTCTTCCCCATGGGGAGACGGTGTTAGGCTTCAATATTAGTCCTCTACTCAGACGATATAGAGAACAAGGCGAAGAGACAGAATTTATGTCGGATACGGTCTCATTTCTAAGATATGTCATCGATACGCTGCAGATGGGGGTGTTGCTCATCCCGCATGTCACTCAGCCGATGCCTTCGGGGGAGGCCTGGAATGATGACGCCGCATTTATGCGTTCTCTTCTTCCAATGGTTCAACGACCTGAACGCATCACCTTAATGCCTTCGTGCTATAATGCCGCACAAACCAAATACATCATCAAACAGTGTGGCGTTTTCATTGGCGCTCGCACACATTGCACTATAGGGGCATTGTCCCTTGGTATTCCGACGCTCTCCATCGGGTATAGCATCAAAGCACGAGGCATCAATCTCGATCTCTTCGGGCATACGCGCTATCTGCTCGATATCGCACAATTAAGCGAGCACACCCTGATTGATGGGTTACACACGCTGCTTGAAGAAGCGGGCACCATCCGCGCGCATTTGAAATCTGTGCTGCCGGATGTCCGAGCCCGAGCATACCGCGCGGTAGAATATCTTGTAGAAGGCCGGCTATTATGACAAGCAGCGATTCGGGGATGAATATCAGAACTGAGCAGCCAAAAGTGTGGGGGAGGACATCAGCACGCTTACCACAACCGCTTCGAGGTATTCGGCCGGGTTGGTCTATCAGTATGGTGATGGCTTTGGTGTTCATGGCTGCGACAATTCTCCCCTCTATCAGTTGGGCTGGCCACGGATTGAAAATTGTGTGGGTCACATTCGCCTTATGGCTCATTGCCCTGTTTATTGAACAGAAGCGTTCTCATCCCAATTTGATGGTTGCTATTCATCAGAGGATGTTTGAGTTGGGCATGTTTGCCTGCTGGTGTACCGTGGTCATCCTGAATACTGCGTTAGGACGGGGATATGTCGGGGAATACCATCTGCTCTTGATGGGAACGCAAGCTGCCTTTATTATCGTTGAACTATACTACTCATCTGCAACGGATGGACGGTATAAAATACTCATACTGGCCCTCATTATTACCATTGGCATCGAAGTTGTACGGTCGTTACCTTTCTTACTCTCCTCCACCAGTATCTCTCGACAAATCGCGACAGGATTGATGGAAAATGAGCAAGTTAGTGCGTTAGCGGCCTTCGGCATCGGAAGTTACAGCTTATATACGGGATTGGGTATCACGTCAGTCGTGCAATTCGGACTTGCTCTGTCACAACGTGGCTGGCTGCGCTATTTGTTGTTGGCCAGCGCAATCGGCTGCGCTGTTGGAGTGATCTTATCCATGTTTCTCGCCGCAAGTCTGATCATGCTTATGGGATGGCTATTGCTGATGGGGGTCTATGTCTGGCAACATCCATCCCGTTTGCGCGCGATGCTGACAATTCTGCTGGTCGCATCCCTGCTTTGCATTACCTGGAGTACCCAAATTGTCAAAACAGAGCAAGGAATGTACTTACAAGAAAAATACTTCGAGATAATCCACCACGGAACAGTTTCAACCTCTACAGCTATTAGTAATAATGACTTCGATACACGAACCGAGGTATACAGCATTTCCCTCAATACTATAGCTTCATTTCCCGTTTTTGGGGTTGGTCCTAGCACAGGATCACGGAATCCAAATTATTTGAAGTATGTCGGTGGCCATTCATCATGGCTCGACTTTCTCGCGGAATATGGCTTTTTCGGATTTGGCTTTTACCTCATATATTTTGCGGCTGTATGCTATCGAGTTGTTCGTTTTTCGTTACGGACTAATGCTGATCCATTATTTTCGGCCGGACGGATAATTGCGTGTCTACTTTTTCTGTTTTTCGGGTTTATCAACCCCATCATAAATCAACCGGTCATCATTGGACTTTTTTATTTTTCCGTAGTAATGGGCACCGGCTACATACCAGTCCACCTGCGTAATCGCCTCGGAATTCCTCACCCCGGGCATCAAGTAAATACAACTTCAGTTTTGCAGTCTGTTGACAGGCAACCGTCACGAGGTAGCGGATGACAATGCGCGTATTATGGTTTTGTAACAGACCGGTGCTATCACCGGACACCGGAGGGACCGGAACCTGGCTGGATGCGCTCGCTCACCAGTTGATCAAGGTCGATGGCCTCGAATTAGGCGTGGTAACCCATGGCGTCGTCAAGCGCTTTACACGAGATGACCACCCCAAGTTGGCGCAGTGGGTGGTCCCCTGTCAGGCCCGACCGGGACGTGATGGTCTCCCGGCGGGAGATATTGTGCAGGCGATTCGCCAGGCCGTCCTTGAATTTGCCCCGGACCTGGTGCATGTGTGGGGGACAGAAAGCTATTGGGGCTTGCTGACCGGTCGTGGTCTCATCACGCAACCGGCGGTGCTTAACCTGCAAGGCTTGAAATATTCGATCGCACCGGTCTTCAACGGTGGGCTAAGTGCCGTCGAACAATTGGCGTGTATCGGACTGAAAGAGCTCTTGCGCGGCACATCGATTTTCCAGCAGCAACGTGCCTTTGCGCGATGGGGTGTCTTCGAACGCGAGATGATCGCGAGTCATCGTCAGATCATTTGTTCATCAGCGTGGCACAAGCAACAAGTAGCGGGTATCGACCCCACCATTCGACTCTACGACTGTGCCATTCCGTTGCGTGAACCCTTTACCACCGCTGATCCCTGGCAACCACCCGGAGGATATCGTGTCTTCTGCTCATCAGCATACCCGGCGCCGTTTAAAGGGTTGCATGTCGCGCTCCAGGCGCTTGCCCTAGTTAAGCGCGTGCTTCCGGATATCCACTTGTGTATTGCCGGTATGGCGCCGGTCACCGGCATTCGACGTGATGGTTATCTCGCGTGGGTACAACGAGCAATCCGGCGCTTGCGACTCGAAAACTCTGTCACCTGGCTGGGAACCTTGTCCGCGGTAGAGGTGGTAGCGGAATTACACGCGGCTGCCGCCATGGTCCTCCCAACCTACATCGAGAGTGTCGGCGTGTCGCTGCATGAAGCGATGATGATCGGCACGCCAACCACCGCGTCCTTTGTTGGCGGTCTGCAATCAGCAGCGCAGGATGGCGTCTCCTGCTTGTTTTTCCCCCCGGGTGATGCGATGGTCTGTGCGGCGAATCTCTCGAGTTTACTCACAGACTCCGCGTTCGCGCTCAACCTGTCCCGGCAGAGCCGTGCCGTTGCGCAACAGCGTAACGGCACGGCGCGCATTGTTGCGACACAACTGGCGATTTATCGGCATATCATCGACGGCGCATTAAACACCTTTGGCACCGGCATACCGATCCCTAGCCCGGATTATTCATGAAGAAATTGACTGCCGGGCTAACTGTGGCATTATTCGAAATGTTATGAATTATGCAGGCTAGCGTACTGACCCGAGGACACATCGAATGACATTCGCTGCTTTCTTTCGACATCTTATACGGATACAGCGATACCCCGAGTATCTACTTGATCTCTTTTGCCGTTTTGTGTTACCCTGGGTGTTAATGCGCAAGGGCATTCAAGTTGGGCAACGAATTCATTGGCTTGGGTTGCCCATCATCACACGGGAACCGGGGACAACAATCACGATCGGGAACAATACGGTGGTCTGTTCGCGTTCTCGCGATACAGCACTGGGTGTTAATCATCCGGTAGTTTTGCGGACCCTGCGCTCCGGCGCCATTCTAAATATTGGTGACGGCGTGCGCATGAGTGGCACGACCATTTGTGCTGCGATATCAGTTGAAATTGGGGCACGCACGGTTATTGGCGCCAATGTGACGATAGTTGATACTGATTTTCATGCGTTGGACCCGGTCATCCGCTCTTCACCGGCGGATAGCACCCACGCTCTCGCCGTCCCGATCTTCGTTGCCTCAGATGTCTTCCTCGGAATGGGCAGTATGATTTTGAAAGGTGTGCATATCGGTCAAGGGGCCGTGGTCGGCGCAGGCAGTGTGGTTACAAAAGATGTACCGCCTTACACAATCGTCGGCGGAAATCCAGCGCGCTCACTCGGTGTAGTGACGTCGCCGGAAAGCGTTGCTGGCGATGTATTTTGAGCCCATCGCCGCGGACACAAACCGCCATTACGATCCGCAATCGGCGGAATCGTCCTTCAGCAAGGAGATTATGATTCACTTCGTGCGCAATGGGATTCAGATCGGTGAAATCTACTTTACGGAAACGCCACCGGTCCCGCAACTGAGAGTTGATCTATTGCGGTTCATCAGTGTCCTATCTCCAGCAGATCCACTGCAACATTGGCATCAAGGATACACCCTCATTATCGATTTATCCCAACCGGAAGAAGACGTTTTTTCGCAAATGGAGAAAGACACCAGGTATGAAGTTCGACGTGCAATGACCAAAGACAACATAACGATCTCCTATACCCGCGATAGGAATACTGGTGAACTGACCGCTTTCTGCCGGTATTATGACGAATTTGCGCAGGCGAAGGCACTTCGCCCCGTATATCGTGAACGTTTGGAACAGCTAGCCCAACATGGCATGTTAACCTTATCACGCGCCCAGAGAGAGGATGGCACTATTCTCGTCCAACATGCGTATGTCACCTCCGGCATGCAGGCATCCCTCTTACATTCCGCATCGCACTTTCGTCTCTCAAACGAAACCGCCTCACGCAATTTGATCGGTCGTGCCAATCGCTATCTGCATTGGCAAGATATGTGCATTTTCCAACAGCAAGGTATTGCGGTGTATGATATGGGAGGCATCGATGCAACGGGAAGGACACCGGAGACGACCAGGATTGCCGAATTCAAAAAAAGTTTCGGTGGAACAATCGTGCCGGTATATAGTAAGACAACGCATTGCTCACTCAAAGGCTTATTGGCCTTACATCTTTTGAAATGGATGCGCATCTCATTCTGACCAGCGGACGATGCTCCGTGAGTTCGTCCCGTTATCGCCGTATGATTACTTTTCTCACCAGTGCCAAATCGTTTATCGGTCCGAACAGGGACAATCAGCTCCGCGCGCTCACCAGTTGGTTCGCGACCCACCCAGAGGTAGAAGTTATACTGTATGGGCAGTCCGAAGGTGCAGACGCGGTATGCTCCATGCTCGGGGCACGGTATGTGCCGGATATCGCTTCCTCGCCATCTGGGGTTCCGCTTTTTAACGCCATCGTGGAGCATGCCGCGCAATATGCGACCTATGACACGCAAATCTATGCGAATTGCGATATTCTCTTCTCATCGAGTATCGCAGTCGCCGTTGCCCAGGTGAAGTTGCCTCGCTACCTGATGATCGGGCAACGCCTGGATTTGCACCAGGAAGTACGTATCGATGTGACACAACCCGCATGGTATCAAGAACTTCCTGCGTTCGTCCGTGCCGGCCACGTCACGCTACATCCTACCACGGGAAAAGATTATTTTATTTTTCCCCGTAGCTTATGGCAGGGATTGCTCCCTGCAGTAATCGGCCGTGCCGGTTATGATGACGCCTTGCTCTCCTTTTGCTTTCTCCAGAAGATCCCCATCATCGATGCCACCTTCGAAATCATGGCGCTTCACCAGTTCCATGATTACACGCATGTGGCACAACTACGAAGGGAAGTGATGAGCGGACCGGACGCGATGCAGAACGCCATCACGCATGCGGTCATTCACAGTGCCCCGGAAATATCTGATGCCGATTGGACGCTCAGAGATGGCCAACTGCAGCACACCTGCGCGCGTGGGGATCGCTTGCGCGCGCTTGAACTCTTCTTGCGCTTTCACAACGGTTGGACCCTCCCGAGTTACGCTGTCCGCGGCATGTGGCGCTTACTCACTATGTCCCGCCTCTACACCCCGGTGATCTATACGCTCACAGAAATACTGGCGAGTTATCAGCGCATCCATGATCAAAAGGGTCAGGTGAGCATACTATGAGCTTGACATCGCCGTTTTTTATCGTGAACGCGGATGACTTTGGACTCGATCAGACGACGAATACCGCCATTCTTTCCGCATTCGCCGCGGGCATCATCTCGAGCACGACTTTACTCGTAAATACGCCAGGTTTCCTGGAGGCCTGCGCCCTCGCTCATGAGAACCGCTTGCTTGAGCGTATCGGCATTCACCTGAATCTTACTATGGGCACCCCATTAACCGACCCGATCCGCGCACTCCGTCGCTTTTGCACCACGGACGGCGAATTCGCGGCACAGCGTTCGTTCATCCCATTGTCGTACACTGAACGGAACGCACTCGCCACGGAGCTGTTGGCGCAGATTCAATGTGCCCGGCAACAACACCTACCCTTGACGCACGCGGATTCGCATCATCACATCCACACCGTATACCCGATTTATACCGTGGTCTGCGGTGCACTCCAGCAGTGTCGGATTCGCGCGCTACGCCTTTCGCGCAATTGCGGAGCCCTCTCTCCGCTCAACTGGTGTGCGAAAGCGATCTTCAATACCCTGTTGCGCTGGCATGGGTTCTACACGACGCAGTACTTCGGGAGCATACACGATTTCTCCGCGTTATGCCGAACAGGGGTGTGCATCCGTTCCGGGGAAATCATGACCCACCCGACGTGGGATGGCGAGGGGAATTTGGTCGACCGTCTGGATGGACACCTTCTGACACCGGCAATACACAAAGTCGTGCAAAATGTCACCATGCAATCCTATGGCATTGCCGCTGTCCCAGTCACGTTACGGGCAGCATAATCATCGCTGTGCGGGACACCGTACGACATCGAGATCGTGGGGGTATCACTTTCGTGCATCAGCGCGTAGCAATTGTATATCATGCCTTTGCCCATTATCGCAGCGCCATCAATGAAGCGTTGTTGCAGAGTACGACCCACGACTACTTCTTTGTTGGCGATGCCGGTGATCCGCAACAGTCCGGCATTAAATCCTGGATTCCGCCGGATCCATGCCGATTCATCCCAACCAAGAGTCATCTGCTTGCCGGTCGATTTCTTATCCAATCCACCGTCGTCAACATTGCCTTACGGCGGGACATCACCACCATCATCTTTCTTGGCGATGCGCAATTTCTCACGACCTGGCTCGCGGCGGCGTTGGCACGCCTTACAGGAAAACGCGTCCTCTTCTGGACCCACGGCTGGACTAGGCGAGAGCGTGGTGTGAAGGACTTCATCCGTAGCGCCTTCTACCGGCTGGCGCATGGCTTATTGCTGTATGGGCATGGGGCTAAGATGATCGCTCTCGATCACGGGTTCAAACCAGAGCAGCTCTATGTCATCTACAACAGCCTGGATTATGCCGCCCAACAAGTTGCGCGTGCCAGCATCCCTCTCACCCGTCTGCACGAAACCCGTGCGGCATTCTTCACCCATCCGGAACGTCCATTACTCATCTGTACCAGCCGTATGTTGCCAATGCGCCGGCTGGATTTGCTGTTGGAAGCGATGTGTCATTTGCGGGATCATGGTAGCGCCGTGAATCTGTTGTTGGTCGGGGATGGTCCGGAGCGCCCGGCATTGGAAGCCATCGCCAGGCATGAACAGTTAGCGGTTTCCTTTTACGGCGAGTGTTATGACGAGAAAGTGCTGGCCGGGCTGGTTATGGCCGCCGACCTTACCGTTGTGCCAGGTCGGATTGGTCTGAACGCCATGCATAGCCTTGCGTACGGCACCCCCGTAGTCACTCAGGATGCCCCCGATGACCAGGGACCGGAATGGGAGTCGATTATTCCCGGGTTCAACGGGGGTTTCTATCAACCCAATAGTAGCCAGGATCTGGCGCGTGCGATCAAGGACTGGCTCAATCCGGTACTGTCACTATCAGAGATCAGTGCCAACTGTGAGGAAATCATCACACGGTTTTATAATCCACACTTCCAGCGGTGGGCCATTGATCGCGCAGTCTCCGGCGTCCCCGCCGATGATCTATTCTGGATGCGAGAAACGGATCCTGTCCATACACCAAAGGAGAGCAGTACCGATGATGCGCTGGCTGAAGAACCGACTGCGAAACATCTTGTGGATTCGTGACGTCTCTCGCGGTATTGTGATGATGTATACACGATGGCGCTATGGATTGCGTAACGTGCATCCGACGTTTTATATGGTCGATGCTAATATCATTTCGCCTGATTTTGTAGCGCATGCATATAGCTTCGTCGGTCGCAATTGCCTGATTGGTCCGAAGGTCGAGCTCGGTCAATACGCGATGATCGCTTCAAACGTCGCCATCGTCGGCAGTGATCATCGATTCGATCAGCCAGGCGTTCCGATGATCTTTTCCGGGCGCCCTGAGCTCCGTCCAACGGTCATTGAAACTGATGTCTGGGTCGGTCATGGCGCCACTATCATGGCTGGGGTGCGCATTGGGCGGGGGGCGATCATCGCTGCGGGGGCCGTAGTTACAAAAGATGTGCCCCCGTATGAGATTTTTGCGGGTGTTCCGGCGCGAAAAATTGGCGAGCGGTTCACAGACGCCGCAGACCGCGCGAAACATGACGCGATGCTCGCTCAGCCACCACAGCGTGGTGAGTATGCAGGGCCTCTGGGGGACATTCCCGGCAGCAAGGCTTCATCATGAAGATCACAGGAGATTAGTCCTGTCTGGATAGTTAGCTGATGATCGGCATCAGCGCATGGCGAGAAATCAGAGGTGATGATTGATCATTGGACGCTGATTCGCTGAACGCATTCATCCTTTAAGGAGACCTTCGATGTTTACCAATAAGACCTTGCTCATCACCGGGGGTACCGGAACTTTCGGTAACGCCGTGCTCGATCGGTTTCTGCACACCGACATCAGTGAGATCCGCGTCTTTTCACGCGACGAAAAGAAACAGGACGATATGCGGCTGGCGTATGCTAATCCGAAGCTGAAGTTCTATATCGGCGACGTGCGCAATGAAAGCAGTTTGCGCGACGCCATGGCCGGGGTGGATTTCGTCTTCCACGCCGCCGCGCTCAAGCAAGTGCCCTCCTGCGAATTTTTCCCTTTGGAAGCCCTGCGCACCAATGCGCTGGGCACGGAGAACGTGCTCTCGACGGCGATGACCGCCGGTGTCAAGCGCGTGATCGTGCTGAGTACCGATAAGGCGGTCTACCCGATCAACGCCATGGGCATCTCCAAGGCGATGATGGAGAAGCTGGCGGTGGCCAAATCCCGCGTGGCGGGCACGGATACCATCATCTCAGTGACACGCTATGGTAATGTGATGGGCAGCCGCGGTTCGGTGATTCCACTCTTTCTCAAGCAGATCCTGGAGGGCAAACCAATTACGATTACCGACCCGGCGATGACGCGCTTCATGATGACCATCGAAGACGCGGTGGACCTGGTGGTCTACGCCTTTGAGCACGGAAATCCGGGTGACACCTTCGTACAGAAAGCGCCCTCATGCACTGTCGAGACGCTGGCGCTGGCGTTGAAGAAGTTGCTGCGCGCCGACAACCCCATCGAAGTCATCGGTACGCGGCACGGCGAGAAGCTCTACGAGACATTGCTGACACGAGAAGAGATGGCGGTGGCCGAGGACCTGGGAGACTATTACCGCGTGCCGGCGGATAACCGCGATCTCAACTACGCACTCTATTTCAGTGAAGGCCGCCAGGAAGTCACTGTCGAAACAGATTATAATTCGCACAATGTCGAATTAGAAGATGTCGACAGCTTGAGTGATCTGTTGCTCAAGTTGGATTATGTGCGCTCTGCCATCGATAAAATGCACGTCACGGCTTGATGAAGGTAGGAATCATGCTACAGATCTTAGTCACCGGCGCTCAGGGGTTCGTCGGTAAGAATCTCTGTGCGGTGCTGCGGCGACGCGACGACGTGACGCTCTATGAATATGACCTCGGCAACACCCCCGAGGAGTTGACGACGGCGCTGCAGCAGGCGGACGTGATCGTCCACCTGGCCGGCATCAACCGCCCACGGTCACCGGAAGAATTCACTACCGGCAACGCCGGCTTCACCGGCGACATCTGCAACAAACTCGTCGCGCTGGGGCGCACGCCGAAGATCGTGCTCTCTTCCTCCATCCAGGCGGCGTTGGACAACCCCTACGGGGTCAGCAAGCGCCTGGCGGAAGAGGAGCTCCAGCGCTATTGCGCGGAAACGGGTGCCGAAGGCGTGGTCTTCCGGCTGAAGAATCTCTTCGGCAAGTGGTGCCGGCCCAATTACAACTCGGTAACGGCCACCTTCTGCCACAACATCGCCCACGATCTGCCCATTGAGATCAGCGACTCCGCGCGCGAGGTGGAGTTGACCTACGTCGACGACGTGGTGGCGGCGTTTGTCGCCGAGGTGGACGCGCCGGCGCCGCCCGGTTTCCGCTTCGCCGCGCCGCTGTCATCACGCGTCGTCACGCTGGGGGAGCTGGCGGAACTCATCCGCGCCTTCCGCGGGCATCGGCAGACGCTGTTGCTGCCCAATTACAGCGACCCCTTCGTGCGCGCGCTCTACGCCACCTACCTCTCGTATCTGGAACCGGAGCAGTACGCCTATGGTTTGGACATCAAAGCCGACCCGCGCGGCAGCCTGGCGGAATTCCTGAAGGCGCCGCCCAGCGGGCAGCTCTTCGTTTCGCGCACCAACCCGGGCATCACGCGCGGCAACCATTTTCACCACACCAAGACAGAAAAGTTCCTCATTGTGCAGGGCGAAGGCATCATCCGCCTGAAGCACATCATGACCGGCGAGATCACCGCATTCCACATTCGCGGCGAGGAGTACCGAGTGGTCGATATCCCGGCGGGCTACACCCATTCCATCGAAAACGTCGGCGCTGGCGAGATGGTCACCCTCTTTTGGAGCTGCGAACTGTTCAATCCCGAGAAACCCGATACCTGGTTTGAACCCGTGCTGACCTAGTCGCCCGTTTGAAAGGTTCCTCCATGCAAGTTATGACCGTCGTGGGCACCCGCCCGGAAATCATCCGCCTTTCGCGGGTGATGGCCGCGCTGGACCGCTATGTCGACCATGTCATTGTCCATACCGGGCAGAATTACGACTACGAGCTGAATCAGGTCTTCTTCGACGATCTGGAGATTCGCAAGCCGGACTTCTTCCTCGGCGCGGCGGGGCAGACGGCGTGCGAGACAATCGGACAGATCATCGCGCGTGTCGATGAAGTGTTGGGGCAGGTGCAGCCCGACGCACTGCTCGTCCTCGGCGATACCAATAGCTGTCTGGCCGCCTACCCCGCGAAACGCCGCAAGATTCCCGTCTTCCACATGGAAGCGGGCAACCGCTGTTTCGACCAGCGTGTGCCGGAAGAAATCAATCGCAAGATCGTCGATCACATCAGCGATCTCAACATGCCCTACAGCACCATCTCCCGCGATTACCTGCTGGCGGAGGGTTTGCCCGCCGACCGCGTGATCAAGACCGGTAGCCCGATGTACGAAGTGCTGCACCACTACCTGCCGAAAATTCGCGCGTCGGATATTCTGGCGCGCCTGGGGTTGACCGCGGAGCAGTTCTTCGTGATTAGCGCGCACCGCGAGGAGAATATCGACGCCCCGGCGCAATTCGCCAAACTGGTGCAGGTGCTCAACAACCTGGCGGCCACCTACGGGCAGCGCATCATCGTTTCCACCCACCCACGCACGCGCAAGCGTATCGAAACAGAGGACGTGCAGCTCGACCCGCTGGTGGAACTGATGAAGCCCATGGGGTTGTGCGACTACGTGCAATTGCAACTGCACGCCCGTGTGGTCTTCTCCGACAGCGGCACCATCACTGAGGAGAGTTCCATATTGAATTTCCCCGCGCTCAACATCCGCAACGCGCACGAGCGCCCGGAGGGATTCGAGGAAGCGTCGGTGATGATGACCGGGCTGGAATGGGCGACGATTCGCTCCGCGCTGCACGTGCTGGAAGGTCAATCGCGCGGCGAGGCACGCCTGCTGCGCGCGGTGAGCGACTATACGATGCCCAATGTAAGCGAAAAGGTGGTGCGCATCATCCTCAGCTACACGGACTACATCAATCGCGTGGTGTGGCGAAAGGAATTTTCCTGATCCGACACCGAAGTTGATGTGAGCTACGCCCAGACCACGCGCCTCCATCCGCTCACTGCGTGGTGCCAGCAGCAGGGGATCATCTATCGCTTGGCGCCGATCGCCTATCCGCAGGCCAACGGCAAGTTCGATCCGGTGCATCGCCTCGGCCGGGAAGATATCTACCAGTGCTACCACTCGCGCCCCGTGCAGACCTGGACGGCGTGGTTTCCACAATTTGTGACGTTCTACAAAACCCAGCGGGAACATAGCAGCCGCAACTGGCGCACTCCCGTTGCAATGTTCGTGCACTTACAATACGCACCAGACGGCGACACCACCACAAGTGTTACCGCTGTTTGACTAAGCTTCATCTTCATACCTTCTATGGTATCATGAAGATGGATTCGCCGCCGACGGTGATAATTTATCGTGGTACTCGTAGAGGCTGATATTGATGCGTATCCTGTTGTTGACTCAACTGTTTCACCCGGAACCTAATCTCATAAAAGGTCTCACCTTTGCGCGAGAATTAGTGCAGCGTGGACATTCAGTCGAAGTTCTCACGTGTTTTCCCAATTATCCGGGGGGGAAGATCTACCCGGAATTTCGACAACGGCTTTTTCAGCGCGAAGTGCTCGACGGCATTACCATCTACCGTTTACCGCTCCTCCCGAGCCATGACGCTTCCGGACTACGGCGAATGCTCTGCTACCTTAGTTACGCCTTTTCCGCGCTTTGTATCGGCATCTGGCTTATCGCGCGGGCCGATGTGGTGCATGTCTATCAAGGTCCTGCCAGCCTGGCGCTTCCTGCGATGATTTTCAAGTTCTTCCGTGGTATGCCGTATGTGTATGACATTCAGGACATTTGGCCCGACAGTGTGACGTCCTCCGGCATGCTCTCCAGTCGCTTGCTGTTGAAGCTAATCAACGGCTGGTGTAATCTTGCCTATCGTCAAGCTTCCCGCATTGTGGTCCTCTCGGAGGGGTTCAAGCGCTTGCTGATTGAACGTGGCGTCCCGGATGAGAAGATTGCGGTCGTCTATAACTGGTGTGACGAGGGTGATTTACTGCACGCGCAGTGTGACCCGACGTCCAGGCAGGCTTTGGGATTTGCTGCGCACTTTATTGTCATGTATGCCGGTACGATGGGGCGAGTCCAGGGGCTGGCAGCCGTCGTCCGCGCCGGGCGGCAATTGCGCGATGTTGCACCGAATATCCGACTTGTGTTGATTGGGGGTGGCGTCGAAGTCGAGTACCTGCAGACCTTGGCCCATGAGATCGAGGCGACCAATGTGCAATTTCTCCCACGCCAACCCAGCCATCTGATCACCTCCTACCTGCAGGTTGCAGATACCTTGTTGATTCACTTGAAAGATGAACCCCTCTTCCGCATTACGATACCGCAAAAAACCCAGGCCTATCTCGCGGCCGGCAAACCGATCATTATCGCCACCGAGGGGGAAGCCGCAGACCTCATAATCCAGGCCAACGCCGGCATCTCGTGTGTGCCGGAAGATGTTGATCAGATTGCCAAAGCGATATTGTTCATGTATAATTTGCCCGAGGCAAACCGCCGGGCGATGGGGGAGCACGGACGTCAGTATTACCTGCGGCACCTGTCGATGCATATCGGCATTGATCGTTTGGAAACCATCTTTACCGAGGTAACGACCAGACATCGGCGTAACATGCACCTGAAAGTGCCTCCCGAGAGTCATTTGCAGTAAGTGACAGAGGTGAATGGTCTACGTGGTATCCCAGGTTGACGCGCAACCGCATACAACGACTGCTCTGGTTTCTCGCCCAGCCGAGATTCGTGACTTGCCCCAGATTACTCGTGTCCATATGGCGGCGTTTCCAGGATTTTTCCTCTCACGTTTAGGGCCGACATTCCTGGAACATCATTTTTACCGCATTTTCCTGGACGCTCCCGAAGGGATCCTCCAGGTGGCAACCGCGGCTGATCGCCTGGTTGGTTTTGTCGCGGGGTGTATAGATCCTGAAAAATTCTACCCCCACATCCGCGCGCGCAAGCTCCAAATGCTCCCCATTCTGCTGGGACGGATTCTTTGTGACCCCACCCTGATACGGCGCATCCTCCTCAATTCTCGACGTGTCGGGAACGGGGGGTATGGGCTTAAACCCTACCCCGGTGTGTCGGCTGAGCTTTCCTCGATCGCCGTCGACCCCACATTTTCTGGGAAAGGGGTGGGCAGGTCGCTCGTAAACACCTTTCTGGCCTGCGCGGCGACAGGGGGGGCCGGTTATGTGACACTGACGACCGATACCTACGAGAATGACCGGACGAATCGGTTTTATGAACAGTTAGGCTTTCAGCGCTTCAACACGTTCCCCCAGGCGGATGGCCGTGTTATGAACGCCTATGGGATTGAAGTATCGCCCACAACCACGAGGTTACCGCATGTTGTCTGATAATTACATTCCGTTTTCTCCCCCGTGCATCGGGGAAGAGGAAATCCAGGAAGTCATCGATACCCTGCGCTCAAATTGGATCACCACCGGTCCGAAAACCGCGCAGTTCGAAAACGAATTCGCCGCCTATCTCGGCGCTCCGAAAGCACTGGCGTTGAATTCCTGCACCGCGGGCTTACACACCGCTCTGGTAACGCTGGGTATCGGACCGGGTGATGAAGTCATCACAAGCACCATGACCTTTTGCGCGACAGTGAATGTCATCGAGCATGTTGGAGCGCATCCGGTGCTGGTGGATGTCGAACCCGACACCCTCAATCTGGACCCGGCGTGTGTCGCCGCCGCTATCACCCCACGCACTCGCGCGATCATTCCAGTACATTATGCCGGGCACCCCGCGGAGATGGACGCTCTAACGACTTTGGCGGATGCGCATGGGTTACAGATCATCGAAGATGCCGCACACGCGCTACCGGCAGCCTATAAAGGCCAGAAGATTGGCGCACGGAGTAATCCGGCGGCCTTCAGCTTTTATGCCACCAAAAACCTGACCACTGCCGAAGGCGGCATGCTCACCGGTACGCCGGATTTCATCGATAATGCACGAGTCGTCAGCCTGCATGGGATGAACCGCGATGCCTGGAAGCGGTACGATAAAGGGGGGAGTTGGTTCTACGAAGTCGTTTTACCCGGCTTCAAATACAACATGACGGATATCCAATCGGCCATCGGGATTTGGCAACTGCGCAAACTCGCCGCGTTCCAGCAACGACGCGCCGCGGTAGCCCGGTGTTATAATGACGCCTTCGGCGCTTGTGATGCCCTGCAGATACCCACCGTGCGGTCGTATGTCGAAACCGCCTGGCACCTGTATCCGCTCCGCCTGCAAACCGAGGGGCTGACCATTGGTCGCAACCAGTTTCTCGACGAAATGCAAGCCCGCAATATCGGTACATCCGTGCACTTCATCCCCATCCATCTCCACCCGTATTATCGTGACAAATATGGGCTAACACCGGAACAATACCCGGTCGCGCTGTCACAATTCGAGCGCGTCCTGAGCCTGCCGCTCAATCCGCGCATCTCGGATGCGGATACCGACCGCGTAGTCGCCGCGGTTCTGGATATCATCGGATCTTTTCGGAAATAGCTATGCTCAAACGGTGCTTCGATTTGGCGTTAACAATCCCGGGGCTCCTCTTGCTGCTCCCGGTACTGTTGCTGGTGATGGTGCTGATCTGGCTGGACGATCATGGCCCGATCTTCTTCCGCCAGGAACGCATCGGATATAAGGGGAAGACGTTCCGCATGTGGAAATTCCGTACGATGGTCGTTAATGCGGAAGCGTTGGGTAAGCAAATCACCGTCGGGGCAGACCCACGCATCACTCGGATCGGGCATTTCTTGCGGAAGTGCAAGCTGGATGAATTCCCTCAGCTCTTCAACATCATCACCGGCGAGATGAGCCTGGTCGGCCCCCGCCCCGAAGTACCGCGGTATGTGGCCATGTATAGCGACACGCAGCGCCACGTTTTGGACGTGATGCCCGGCATCACCGATCCCGCCTCGATCAAATATCGCGATGAAAATGATATTTTAGCGGCGACGGATGATCCGGAGAAAGTCTATATTGAACAGATCATGCCGGAAAAGATCCGCATCAACCTGGATTACGTCGCCAACGCGTCGCTGGCCACCGATCTAGTCGTCATTCTCAATACATTACAGAAACTCTTCCGTCGTAAATGACGGAAGAGTTTCTGTTGTACACTCCGCGGTAGTGTTATACGCGCCGCCAAACCATACGCTATATGATACCGGAGGCGAAGGCGTTAAGATATTTTTAAAGCTACTATTCATCCTGTTCGAATCTGCCGATCATCTCCATGTTCCGCATCATGCATGTTGAAACAGCAATCCTGCGCAGTGCTTACCGTCCAATCCCCACATAGCGCAATCCCGCTTCTAGCGCCAGATCGGGAGTGATCTGATTGCGGCCATCGATGAGCAAGGGCACGCGCATCGTTTGCGCCAACCGGGCGAGATCAAGCAGTTGATACTCATCCCAGGCGGTGGCCAGCACCACGGCGTCCGCGCCGCGGACCGCCTCGTAAGGTGTCGATGAAAAATCGATGTCCAAATCTCGCAACACGTCTTTCGCGTTGGACAGCGCTATCGGGTCATGCACGCGTACATGCGCACCACGTTCGATGAGGATGCGCACAATATCTACGGCGGGAGAGTCGCGCACGTCATCCGTGCCGGGTTTAAAGGAAAGACCGAGGACGGCGATGCTGCGGCCGCGCAACACCTTCAACTCTGACTGCAATTTATCCACCACCGCCTGTCGCTGGCGCTCATTCACTGCGCGTGCTGCCTGAATGATGGGCATCGTATAGCCATATTCATTGGCGACCGCCAGCAAGGCGGCGGTATCTTTAGGAAAGCAACTCCCCCCCCAGCCGATGCCGGCGTCCAGGAAGCGATGTCCGATGCGGTGATCCAATCCCATCCCGCGCGCCACTTCGGTAACATCAGCTCCCACGCGCTCACATAAACCGGCTATCTCGTTGATGAAGCTAATTTTCAGGGCCAGGAACGAGTTCGCGGCATATTTGGTCATTTCGGCGCTCACCAGATCCATGGTCACCAGATTGGGCAGCCGATAGCCTTCGGGTCGGGGAAGGAAGCTGGGGGGCACGAACGTCTGTTCCACCAGCGGGCGATAGACACGGCTCAGCACCGCAAAGGCTTCCTGCTGTTCAGCACCCACGACGATGCGATCGGGATAGAGGGTATCCTGCACGGCCACGCCTTCACGCAGAAATTCCGGATTGGAGGCGAAGTAGACCGTGGCGGATACACCACGCGCGGCTAACGTGCGTTCGACCAGATGAATCACCCGTCGATTGGTCCCGATCGGCACGGTTGATTTGATGACGACCGTGCAGGTTTGCCCGTGAACCAGGGCCGAGGCAATTTCGCGTGCTACACCTTCCACATAACTCAAGTCCGCTTCACCGGTGGCTTTTGACGGCGTCCCTACCGCGATAAACACCACTTCGGCCAATGGTATGACCTCGGCCAATGCTTCGGAAAAGGCTAAACGCGAAGCCGCCTGCGTTAATAAGGCCTCTATGCCGACTTCGTGAATGGGGCTCTTGCCGTCCTGCAATAAAGCGATCTTCGCACGGTCGGTATCGACAGCGGTGACATGATGCCCAACGTAGGCGAGGGCAACACCAGTGGTTAACCCCACGTATCCGGTGCCGATGATAGCGATCTTCATGACTGGTTCCTTACGTGCCTGAATATTCTATAATTCGCCATCCGCGTGCTATTTCTCCTGCATTGGCTCTGGCAGGCTTGTCTAACGCCGTCTCCCTCACCCTTCCCGCATTGAGGGCGTGGTGAAGGAGCACGTTCGTAAGCGAATACCAGCCTTGGACTTCGGGCATGCCCTGTAGGACATGCTTATCCGATCAAGCCGGGTGAATCCGGCTCCGGGAGCCGGCGAGCGCGCTTCAGCGTGCTTGATCGGGTAGCCGCCTCCTTTAGGAGGTGGGTCGAAGGAAATGAACTGCATCATACTGGACATGGTGGAACGGTATCCCGTATGATTGAGCAGCGTTTACTGCCGCAGAAGGAAATTACACATGACTGAGATTCTCCCGTCGGGAGCACTGCTGGCCATTACCCACCAGGCGAAACAACGCTACGCTGAGCAGTTGTCCGGCGAGGTGCAACGTCCATGGTGGACCGCGGTGATTATTACCGCCAGTTCCACGCGCCAGGCCGCGCGATATCAGGAAGAAATTGAGCGTCGCCGTTTACGCGGCACCCTGCCGGCAGGTGTCACTTATCTGGTGGTTCCCGATCTGGCAGATATGCGCATCGGGAGCTGTGGGGCAACCTTAAACGCGTTGCGCGTGTTGGGGGAGCAATGCCTGCCCGCCGGGGTCACGGATCTGGAAGCATGGTGGCACACACAACGCGTGTTGATCATCCACTCCGGGGGAGATTCCCGTCGCTTACCCCAATACTCGCTCTCGGGAAAGCTCTTCAGCGTATTGCCGGTCAAAACCCCCTGGGGTGAAGTAAGCACGATCTTTGATGAAATGCTGGCGTTGTCTACGTTGTGGGTCGAGCGCTGTCCCGACGGATTAGTGGTCACCTCTGGTGATGTGCTGTTGACCCTCGATACCGACGCGCTCTACCTGGAACGCCCGGGGGTCTCCGGGGTCGCGGTGCTCGCACCGGTGGACGTCGGCAGTCGTCACGGTGTCTATATCGCGGATCCGCAGGGACAGGTCTATGGCTTTCTGCAAAAACCGACCGCTGCTCAGGTTCGCGACGCGGGGGGGATTTATCCGGGAGATCAGGTGGCGCTGGATACGGGACTGTTACGTTTTGATGCCCCCATCTCCGCGCGGCTTATGACATTGGGGGGGGTACATGACGCGGCACACATTGATCATGGCCTGCTTGCGTCAGATGGCACAAATGTGCCGATCATCGATCTCTATGAGCACCTGACGCGGGCGTTGACCGGGGAGTGGACGCCTGGTGCACAGGATCCGCCGGCCTGGCAGGTGCTGGCAACGGCCCTGCATGGCGTCCCCTTCTGGTGTGCGTTGGTGACCGGCGACTTTACCCATATCGGCACCACGACGCTCTTCAGAAAGCTCCTCACCGAAGAGACAGATTTCCTTAACCTGTATGAAGCCCAACAACGCCTGGGCGTGGTGACGCCTCCGGGCATTCGATCCGCCGGCGTGATTATTGATAGTGTACTCACGGGGGGCGGTGAATTGGGTGCGGGCGCCCTCGCCATCGATTGTGCGCTTACCGCGCCGGTACATGCCGCACGCGGCGCTATCCTGCACGGATTGCATGGTCTATCGGGAACGGTGGAGGTGCCGGAAGATCAGGTAGTGCATCAGGTACCCATTGCGCTGCCGGATGGCACACGCGGGACCATTTTTCGCGTCTATGGGGTGGAAGACGACCCAAAAGGAAGCGTCGAGGAGGGCACGGCCACCTGGTTCGGTCGACCGCTGCTCGACATGTTGGCGTTGTTGGACATCACACCGGAGCAGGTATGGCCGGAGTTGCCGCGCGCACAATGGTCGTTGTGGAATGCCGAGTTGTTCCCCCTGGACACCCTTGACAATGCGTGGGCGTGTGCGCGCTGGATGATGCAGGATGCGCCGACCTATTCCGCCACGCGCTGGGCACGCACCAAGCGTTTGTCGCTCGCCTCCAGTGCCCGGTATGTAGATGGACAGGCCTTGTCGGACGCGCGCACACTGCGCGCGCACGCTGGCTGGCAATATACCGCGCTGAACCTTGCGTTGGCCGGCAGCGATATCCGTCCTCTGCTGGCGATGCCCCCCAGTATCGCCGCGCTGGTTGCTACCGGACGGTCGTTGACCACGCAAGCGCACGTGACCGCTGTTGCCAACTTCACCGAAGCGGCCAGTCAATATTATCACGCGGGGATGTTTCTCGGACAGGCGGGATTAACTGAAGACGCGGAAGACGCACAGGAACACGCCTTCGGTTGTGTGCAACGCGCTGTCGACGCTGGCGTCATGCACTGCGCACGACCTGCAGGCCCATTGGTCTGGCAGCATGAGAAGATTCGCGTCAGTGCCCCGGTCCGGATCGATTTCGGAGGGGGTTGGTCTGACACGCCGCCATTCTGTCTCGATTGGGGTGGCGCCGTACTGAATAGTGCGATTACGTTGGATCGCCGCTACCCCATCTCAACGACCATTCGCCGGTTGCACGAGCCGGTGTTGCGCTGCATCATTGGAGATAGCGGTGCAGTCACTGAATTTCGCCAGGCAGAAGAGCTCTTCGTCCCGCCGGCGCCGGGCTCACCGTTCACGATCTTCCGTACCGTGGCGCGCCTGCTCGGACTTGCCCGGGAAGATCAGACGTTAGCCGAGGTTTTGCGTCATGCTGGTGGTGGGTTGGAAATCAGGACCCTGGCTGATCTGCCCATGGGATCAGGTTTGGGTACCAGCAGCATTCTGGCCGCCACCCTCCTGCAAGCGTTGTCGGCAATCGGTGGCCATCCCCTGGCCTCACCCGTGCTTATCGACCAGGTGATGCGTGTTGAACAGTTGATGACCACCGGTGGTGGATGGCAGGATCAAGTTGGCGGCATCGTACCCGACGTCAAACTTATTCGCTCCGGCCCCGGCGTCTGTCAGCACTTACGCATCGAGCCTCTGCAGTGGTCGCTTGACCGTCGACAAGATTTTTCTGCACGCTTCGTGCTCTATCACACCGGAATACAACGCATCGCGAAAAATTTGTTACGACAGGTCGTTGGACGGTATCTTGCGCGGGAAGTCGCTGCCGTGCAGGTGCTCCACAGCATTAAAACACTGGCTGACGAGATGGCCTACGCGATGCGGGAAGGGGAATGGCGCTATCTGGGCGAGTTGCTCGATCGGCATTGGCAGTTGAACCAGATATTGGACCCGCATACGACGAACGCCCCGATCAATGCCTTACTCGCTGAGGTGCGACCCTATCTGGCGGGCGCCAAATTGGCCGGCGCCGGTGGGGGTGGGTTTATCATGATGCTGGCGCACGACCCCGAAGCTGCCGTCCATTTGCGCGCCTATCTAACGGGTCACGGGCATGCCGGCAGGATATACGATGCGACGATCGCTGAGGAAGGCCTGCAAGTTCACATCGGGCCCTGAGCGGTGAGTCATGTTTCTTGTGATAGATTACTACGACGCCCTCGAGAATCTCGAGGGCGTCGTATGCGTCATTGTTTCTTACTAGATCCTTTTTTCGTCCGCGATCGTTCACGAACCTGTGTACCATCCTCGCCTTCACGTTCCGCATAGACATAGGAATAATAGTACGAGTAATAATACCCGTATCGCCGGTTGCGAATATCCATGCGATTGAGCACCAGCCCGATAATCGGCGCGTTGACTTGACGCAACGCGCGCATCGTCATACGCAGACCGGTCTTTAGCGTGCGATCCAGCGCCAACAACAGCAACACACCGTCAACGAGCGTCGAGATCACCTGCACGTCGCTCAGTTTCGTACAGGGGGGACAATCGACCACCACGGCATCGTATTTATCCGTCAATTGCTGAAACAGTTGACGGCTGGCCTGCGAGTTCAACACCTCGGATGGATTGGGGGGCAGCGGGCCAGTCGGCAAGAAGTCGACATTCGGGATATCAGTCGCGACGATCGCCTGTTCCAGTGATGTGGCGCCGGTCAAGATGCTGGTGAACCCTACATCGCGCGGTCGCTTGAAGATGTTGTGCATGGCCGGACGATGCAGGTCAAAATCCATCACCAAGACACGCTTGCCATCCATCGCCATAATGATGGCCAGGTTGGCACTGATCGTTGATTTGCCTTCACTGGGCCCGGGACTGGTAATCGCCGTGGTCTTCACCGCCTGGTCAATCGCGGTAAAGGCGATATTATTTCGCAAGACGCGGAAACTTTCCAGGAAGGGAGAATGGCGATCGACTTCGGTGATCAACTTGGATTGCTCCACGGTCACTTCAGGAACCGCGGTCATCGTCACAGTTTGCGCGATGTTCTCGGCAGTGATCTGGTCGTGGACACGGTCATCGATGCGCTCCATGACCATGGTGATCCCAGCCGCTAGGAGGAGACCAACGAAGAAAAATAATACCGCGTTCGTGCGTATCTTCGGCGAAACCGGCGACCCATTCGGATGCGCTTTGGAGATCGTGCGTCCGCTGGCCAGGGTTGCTTTCTCGCTAATCAACAGTTCATGATACCGTGTAGTCAGCATATTATACGTGCCAGTGAGAAGCTGCACTTGTTGCAGATATTCAGACAGATCCCGCTCTTGCTTTGGCAAGCGCATCGCTACATTTTTTAGTGCCTTATAGTCGAGAGTGAGGGCCTGCAAGCGTGCTGTTTGTGCCGATTGCTCCACCAGTGCTTTGGTGTAGCTGCTCAGCAATTCCGTTTGCAACGGATTCAGCGCGTGGGTCTGTTGTGAAACGATGGTATCCGCGACTTTCTTTAACCGCGACTGCATCTCTTTCATGCGGGCATCAACAGCGCGCACCTCCGCGGACGTCGGACTGTACTCCTGCACCAGTTGCGTCCGTTGGGTCTGCAGATCATCAATACTCGCCACGATCGCGGCATAACGCGGGTTATTCGTGACCTGAGTCGTTTCAATAATATCGGATTTTTGCCGACCCATCTCATGTTGTAGCGCAGCCAGGGATTGGCTTCCGGCTAGCAGCGCTGTTTTCGTGTCGATGATCGCTTTTTCCTCGTCGGCCAGTGTCTCTGACATTTTGGTTAATTGCTCATCCGGGGCGATTAATCCCGTGCGTTCTTTGTAATCCGCGAGTCTGGCATTCGCTTCATGCAGTTGCTGCTCGACATCGACCAGGCTCTTCTGTACCTCAAGAAACGCTTCATGCGTGACTTTCTGATTCTCGCGGGCGTCGATCTCAAAGTAGGTGTCAGCGACATCATTTGCCAGTATGCTGGCGATTTCCGGATCCAAAGCCTGGACGGTGATCAGGATGATATCGGTGTTTTTCTTGCCGACAATGTGAATGGCGTCAGTGGGGGCTTTACTCGATTTGAACCCTGCCTGAATCTGTGCCGTGGTTAATTGGTCGCAGGCTTCACGCAGCAAATCCGGACTACTCAATATTTCGATTTGCGTATCGACTGATCGTTCCTGAGTCAGGGCGCGGAGATCGGAGATGATGGGGATATCCGCAGAAGACCGTGCACTACTGGGGCTGACCAGAATTGTGGCGGTCGCTTCGTACTTTTTCGGTTGCGCCAGGGTATACGCCATGCCCAGAATAAACACGACCAATACGGTGCCCAAGATGATCCAACGTTGCCGAAAGATGACATCGAGCACATCATGAATATTCACCGCGTCAGTATCGACAGACTCACCCCCAGGAAAGTTTTGCGGAGTCTCAGTCAGCGGTACCGAGCTGGATTGCAGTTGTGGATCGTGTTGAATCATGCACGTTATCCTTCATTGGGCATATACCGCCGATGGCGCCTGCGGCGCTACGGGCGGAGGCGTTGTTATTTCAGGACTTGCGAATATACGATACTGATCGTCGAGAGTCCCTGGAGGATCATCGACCAATCCGGTTTCCGTGTCTCAGGCACATACAGAATATCGCCCGGCTGGACCATGGGGTTCTGTGTTGCATCACCGGATTTCAGGAACTTCTCGATGTTATAGGTGTATAACTGCTGTTTCCCGTCTACAGCGCGTAACACCGCTACGTGTCCGAGGCCGGCGCGCTTGTCGTTCCCCTTAGCCATGGCGATGGCCTCAGTCAACAGCATCGGTTTATTATCGAGCAGCGGATAGATTCCCGGACTATTGACATACCCGAGCACCGCAAATTTACTGGTTATTTCCGGAACAACGATAATGTCGCCCGGCGCAAGTTTGAGCGTCGTCACCGGTAGCGCATTTGGACCACTGGGCGCCAGATTTATTGTTTCCATGACCCCTGAACGATGCGTCACAGCAACACGGCTCAATGCCGCATTCGATGTTGCGCCCCCGGCTAGAGCCAGGGCCTGCAGGGCTGTGTCTGTCTCACGCACCAGATAATTGCCTGGCCTGGCAACGTTGCCGTAAACAGTTACACTCACCGCGTATAATGGGTCGACTTTAATAATATCGAACGACTGCAGATTGATGGGAGCGGTCATCTCAGTGATGACCTGCTCATGTCCGTTGCGTACCAGCGTCAAGCGCACATCCTGCACGGGCAATGTCAAACCGCCGGCTTGCGCCAGCACTTCGGAGATTCCCCCATCAGGGCGCACCTGACATGGGCCGTTATTTTTAACGGCTCCCATGACAAAGACCGAGATCAGTGTTTCCCCCGGTCCGATCTGAAGTATGTCGCCACGTTCTAATGGGGCATTTTGTTGAATCGTATCCAGGGGCGCTAGCAACGCAAATTTCGCCACTTGAGTTTTGCCGCGGGTAACGGTGATAAACAATTCACGATCAGAAGGCAGCGGACCGCCAGCTTGCGTCAAGGCTTCAAGAATCGTCGTACCTTTTCGTACGTCCAACATCCCGGGACTTTTGACCAGACCCAACACATAGACCGGCATCAGTTCGACGGTTTCCACCGTCACGACGTCACCGACAAGCAAAGTGGGATTTGCCGCGGCGCCGGTGCGCAACGCGGCCAACAGGTCAAAATCCTGCCGTACTCCAGTGGCATGGAGTATGTAGGCTTTCGCATCGACAGGCTGGCAAATGATGCCGCCCGCGGCGGCCAGTGCTTCTGTCACATGCCATTCCGGCTTCATGTCATAGACGCCAGGGTGCGCCACTACCCCGAGTACATAGACCCGCGAGGCGCGCGCATTCAGCAGGGTAATCGTCACCTCAGGTGCATTCAAGCGTACCTTGAGTCGTTCGGTGAGAAGTTCGGTGAGTTCCGTGAGGGTCTTGCCGGTGACGACGACTTCTCCGACTCCCGGGAAAGCTACGGTGCCATCAAGGGGGATGAGGAAGGTGCCGGAATACTCCGTGTGGCGCAATACCGTTACCGTGATGGTGTCATCGGGGCCAAGACGATAAGTCGCGGCAGCGTGTCCGACGCAAGTGGCCATCAGCACGATCGATAACAGCACAAGGACGTATAGCGATGCTCGCATACCGACATTCTCCTCCATCGCCAAGCGACGACAAGTGTCGGGTGAGCCGCAACCCACCCTTCGAATATGGCATCCTATCAGACTGAAGACCCCATCGTCAAGAGTTGAGATTGTAAGCAATAATTACCATGTTTTTTAGCGCATTAAGATTTCTCATTATTGTCGTCGCGATCTCTCCGTCCACGCGACACACCTGCCAGTCACCACACATGTGCGGTGCGCTGCAAAATATCCTGCTGCACACCAGCATCGAGGCTGGTGAAATAGGCGGAAAAACCCGAGACGCGCACCACTAAATCGTGGTGACGATTCGGATGCGCGATGGCATCTGCGAGTGTGGCTTGATCGCAGATGTTAAATTGCATCTCGACGCCGCCCAGCGTAAAGCACGTGCGCACCAGCGCGGCGAAAGCGGCGCTCCCCGCTTCGCCCGCCAAAGCTGAGGGATGCAGTTTCAGATTCACCACATTTCCGCCCGGATGCCAGTGATAATTAATACGGCTCACGGAACGTACCACCGCCGTCGGACCGTGAATATCACGACCAAAAGTCGGCGAGGCGGCATCGCTCAGTGGTTCAAAGGCCAGACGGCCATCTGGCGTGGCGCCGACTTCGCGTCCAGCAGAGACATTTTGCACGTTTGCCGCGAGGAGGCTCCAGTATTGGCCGCCGGTAGGGGTGCGGTAGTGCAGGCATTCCTGTCCAACCAACTCCGCCACCGCCGCAGCCAACTCATCGACTTCAACAATATCATTCCCGTACTTCGGAGCACCGGTGAGTAGAAGGCGACGCTCCTGTTCATATCCCGTGAAATTTGCCCGCAGCATGCAGCGCATTCCCGCAAGTGAAAAGCACGAATCGTCATAGAGAAAACGCTTAATCGCCATCAAAGCATCCGCGGTACAACCGATGCCCATATTCGCCACGCCATGGTTAGACGGATACCGTGCACCCCCAGCACATACATCCTGGCCACGTGCCAGACAGTCGGCGACCAACGCGCTCATTAGTGGACTGGTTAACTCGTCGGCGTGCACATCTGCGTCACTTTTCAGTGTATTCAATGCTTCGATGTGCAGGCGTATCCCTTCGCGCACTTGAGTCTGGAACGCCGCGTAAAAATCGTTCCAGGTTTCCGGCTCCCCGGTGTGCGGCCCGCACTGTTTTTCCGCCACCACATCATAACCACCCCATAACGTCAGGTTGATGCAACGCAGTAAGTTGAAACGACTGTCCGACCATGGCCCTTGACGCCCGGGAATGAATGTTTCAATGCAACCAACGAAGCAGTAATCTCGCGCCTCCTCCAACGGATACCCTTGCGCGACCAACGCCGGGATTATGACGGCATCATTGACGACAGCCGGGAAACCGGCGCCCGTGCGCGCAACCTCGCCACATTGCCGCAGGAACACCTCGGGGGTATCCGCGTGCACGCGGACTGTGATGTTGGCGCCGGGTTGCCCGATGCGTTGCACGGCTTCCAAACAGATGACACTGAGGTCATTCGTGGCATCGTCGCCGGTGCGTGTCACACCACCAAGGCAAATATTCTGGATGTCGGTATGGTGTGCGAGTTTGGCAATGAAATGATCGACGAGGGTTTGGGCATCCTCCCGCGTCAGGCGTCCCATGGCGATATCGGCCTGATAATAGGGGAACAACAAGATGTCGAGTCGTCCCAGCGCCATCGCTCCGCGGTCGTCAAGTTGAAAGATGCTATGGAAGAGGAGGATGAGTTGGAGCGCTTCCCATAGTGTGCGCGGTGGCTCGTTGGCTAACCGGCGCAGCATCGCGGCTTGCACGCCCAGCAGTTCCGCCCACGCGGGGACATCTGGGGCGATATCGCCCGCGGCATCCGCCCACCGTCGAATGAAGTGCGCTGCCCCGTTTAACGCCAGCAACACTGACTGCAGAAAGACACGGCATGCTGGAACTGCCTGCGCTGCGAGTGACTCCTCGGTGCGCGCCTGCAGACCTTCTACGCCTTCCGCCAGCAATTGCGCATAGTCCGGCGCCAGATGATCATAACCGATAGAAAAATGGCGACCTCCGATGTGTGCCAGCACCATCTCGGCTTCCTGCAGCACCGCGGCATCAACAGTGTGCGCAAGCCGACCAAGACCCGAGCCGAGGAGTAACTCGCCGGGCAGCAATGGTAAATCACACACCGCCAGCACCGCATTGAGCGCGGCGGCACGCCGGATCGTCATCGGCTGTCCTTCGCTGGCGCGAAAGGACTCCGCACGCCATATCGCGGCTACATGACAGGAACGCACCTGTTGCTCATGCAGTACAAAACGGTACACCTCGTTGAAGGGTAATGCGCGCATATGAACTTATCCCGGCACAATCAATGTCTTGATAGCCGCTCCATCGTGAGTACGAGAAAACGCGGTGTTGATGTTATCGAGGGTGAATCTGTCAGTAACTACACGGCGGATCGTCTCCCACAACGTCGGAACGCGAGTCAGGAAGGAGAAGTAAGCGGTACGGTCGTCGCTGGTGAACTGGGCACTACCGAATATTTGCAAAGCATTGAACGTAATGACATGGGTCGGAATCGCCACCGCGCCACGGTTGGAATACTGACCAGTCATAATATAGATACCACGGTTGCGCAGCAATCCCAACCCCTCTGTGATGGCTTCCGGGTTGCCGGTTCCCTCCAGGATCAAGTCAGCACCGCGACCGGCGGTGAGCGCCAATATGCGCGCGTGGCGTTCTTCCTGAGTGGTCTGACGAATATCCATCACTTCATCCGCCCCCAGCGCGGTCGCCAACTCCAGACGTAACGGATGTGAACAGGAACCGAGCAACACCACGCGACCTGCTCCCTGCTGTTTCGCGTACAATACCGCGAATAACCCCACCGGCCCGGCGCCTTGCACCACCACCGTAGAGCCTGGAGAGATGCCACCGGCATACGCTACCCCACGAATCACGGTGGGGCCGGCACACAGAAAGGCGCCCACCACATCAGCAGGCAGCACCGATGGCACTTTCATCAAATAGCGGGCGGGAGAATAGTTTATCTCAGCGAAACCACCGTGAAAGTGCGGGGGTTCCTCCGGGGAGCGTGTATAGGTGAGAGACTCCAGCAGGTGCAGACAGGAGGCGGCGCCGCCTTCGATACAGAGTATACACTGTTGACACGGTTCCACCACATTCACCGCCACCAGGTCGCCGCTGATCAATGCTTGACCCTGGCCATCGTGTGTTGCGCCTGAACCCAGCGTTCGCACGCGCCCCAGTAATTCGTGGCCCAAGATCATCGGTCCCTGCAGTGCCAGTGCGCCATCCCAAATATGGATATCCGTTCCGCAGATCCCCGTACTCACCAGTTCAACGACAGCCATCCCCGGTGTCGGCTCAGTTTCCGGGTAGGTGCGTATCTCCAGTGGAGATTGTGGGTGAAGGAACACGGCAGCTTTCATGATGCATCTCCCCTACCGATCCAGGGCGTAACTTATGTTGAGCCTGTCCCAAGGTCCGGCATATTTCCTCGGAAACTATGGGTCAGCTCAATGTACATTATCATATCAACTTAGTTCCGAACTGACTATTCATCTGCGGTCAATGCTGCTATTTCGAGCTAGAGAGGAAATGGCAGCACCTGACCTGTCGTCTTGTTTCGATCTCTTGCGACAGACAGTGTCGGCGTTCAGCTTCGGTGTTCTTCATATTGTCGTATTCGTGTAAAAATAAGATGTCCGTGCCGGAAGGCACGGACATCTTATGACTCGCACACCAGTTTCCCACTATTGTGGCAGTCCCGGGTCCGGCAGGGAGACGTCGGCGCCGCCGGCTTTAAGCACGTCGGCGGTTTTCATCCACCCGCGTCGAACCGCCAGATGGTACGGTGTTGCGCCGTTGTTGGCTTTAGCATCGATAGTGGCATAATTCTCGATGAGCGCGGGGATTACTGCGCTTCGACCACCCAGCGCTGCCCAATGTAATGGTGTATAACCTTGATTGTCTTTGGCATTGACATACGCACCGGCTTTTAGCAGCGTCTCCACCAACGTTTTATCACCATGGAGTGCCGCCCAGTGCAGGGGCGTACCGCCGGTCACGGGGTCAGGCAGACCCACGGCGCCGTTGATCGCCAGTAACGTTTTCAGTACTGCGGTATTGTTGATCGCCAGTGCCAGATGCATGGGCAGCAATTGCTGTTTATCCGGCGTATAGACCGCCCCGCCTTTATCCACCAGCAGCGTTACCAGATCCAACGCACTTTGTTGGATGGCGTAAAATAGTGGTGCACGCCCCTGGCTGTCCGGGATGTTGATGTAGGCGCCGGACACGATGAGGAATTTGGCTACCTCGACATTTTTACGCAACACGGCCAGGTGCAACGGCGTACGATTTTCTTTATCCGCAGCATTAACCATGGCGCCGCGTTTGAGCAACGTTTTCGCGGCGCGAGTGGAGGAGACAACGTGCAACGGCGTGCGACCCAGCCCATCCACGGCATTGACACTGCTCTCCGTGGCCATCATCATGGTCAGGAAGTAGTTCAATTTGCCCGATGCCGCACTGAGATGCATCGAAGACCAATCCTTGCGCGGTTGCGACCCATCATCGATGGGGTCCTTCTGGATGAAGAGCATGGCTATTTCCGCCGTGGGCGCCTGAGCGACGAGTGTCAGACCGTCGCTATCCTTCAGCGTAGCATCCGCCCCTTGTGCCAGCAGTGTCTTCACCAGTGCCAACTGTCCATTATGCGTGGCAATCATCAGTGGCGTCACGCCGTTTTTATCACGGGCATCAACGGGCGCTTTCGCCGCCAGCAACGCGTCAGTGACCTTGGCCTGGTTATTGGCGATAGCCCAATGCAATGGCGTAGTGCCATCATTGGATGATCCGGCAGGAGAGGCGCCTTTGCGGAGCAGGTCCAGCGCGATCTCTTCTTTGCTGTTTTGCAGCGCCAGGAACAGCGGGGTCATGCCATGAATATCGGCGATGTTGGGATCGGCATGGGCCGCCAATAGGGTGTCGACAATCTGGCGCGACCCATTGGCCACCGCATAATGCAACGCAGTGGCGTGTGCAGAATCCAGTTCGTCGGGTTTAGCGCCGCGGTCCAGGAGTAAGCGCACCACCGAATACAGCCCATCACCGGCGGCTTTCTGTAACGGCGTGACGACGAGTGGTGCTCCCGGCTCAATGCCGGGCGTGGCGGTGATCGTACCACTATTCAGCAGGCTTTCGAGCTTATGAGTATCCAGCGCCGGATTCGCGATGCTGGCGCCATGCGCGATCAGGTACGCGGCAATGCTGCCGTTGCCCATCTGTACGGCATACACGAGCGGAGTAGCACCCTGCTGATCCTGCAGATCGATCGGGGCGCCTTTTTGTTCGACCAGCAATTTCACCAGCTTCTCCAAGTTGGCGATGCAGGCGAGATGCAATGATGAAAGGCCGGCGTCTGTGACGGTGCGCACGTCCGCACCCCATTGCAAGTATTGCAGCGCGATATTCTCATGCCCATTTGCAATGGCGCGCTGCAACGGGGTATACCCCTCTTCGTCGCGCACGTTCAGGTCGGCGGGGGGAGTTTTGGGATTCTGACTGACCAACACCGCGAGAATGTCTGATAATCCCTGAATCGCGATGGTATGGAGCGTCGTTGTGCGGCGTGAGGTTGGCATGGGCGCCGGCGCCGGTGTTGTCACACTCAATTGCAACAACTCATTCAGCTTCTTCAAGTCGATACCCTTGGCATTGATGTCAGCCTGATGGGCCAGCAATTCCTTGGCGATCTCCTGATGATTACCGGCGATGGCGGCATAGAGTGCGGTATTCCCCTGGTTGTCTGCAATATTGACGTCGGCGTTCTTTTGCAACAAGAGCTGCACCAGATAGAGCGATCCCTTTTCTGTCGCCAGGAACAACGGTGTTTTCCCCTGGGCGTTGCGCACGTTGACATCCGTGGCACGGCTAATTTGGACCGCGGCGACATCATTCAACCCCTGGGCGATCGCCTCGTGCAACGGCGTACTGTTGGCCGTGGTCGGCGTGCCGGGCATTTTCATCAACTCATTCAGTTTGAGCAGATCAAGGTTTTTCGCATTGACATTCGCGCCTTTGCTGATCAGAAAGCGCACCAACTCCGGCTTAGCGGCGTTCACGGCGTAATGCAACGGGGTGAGTTGCTCTTGATCGACGGCATTCACTTCTGCGCCATGCGCCAGCAAATAGTCTACGATGGGCAAGTTGCCGGCACGAACGGCCAGATGCAAGGCGGTTGCGCCATCCAGATCCTTCGCCCGCACCGACTCGGGGCGCGCGGTCACTTCATCTTTCACAAACGCCAACGATCCGTTTTCCGCGGCATCAAAGATGGTGCGTTCTTCCCCGGTGCGCAGGACTAATTTTTGTCCGGTTTTCGGGTGAGTCACGGTGACCTTATCCAGCTTGTCATCCCACGATAAGTCCGTCTGCAACGCATCCGCGGCAAAGGCTAACGGCACGTAGGTCATCCAGTCTTTCATTGTCGCAGGGATTCCCAACCAGACATCCTTTTCTTTGACCTGAGCGGTCGCATTATTGACGGTAATTTTCACTTTGCGATCGCCAACCGATGAGGTGATGGAAATCGTCTCGGGGTGGTAACTAACGGAGGCGCCCACCCATTCGGCGATATACCGAAATGGCACCATCACGGTATGGTCGACGGTGTATAGATGTGGTGATTTCGCCAGCACAACAGAAGCCAGCAAACCGAGTAATAGCAGACAGACTCCTGTGCGATGCAGATTATTCTGACTTTGCAACGGTAATTTCATGGATGAATTCTCCCATCCGAGCGCAATAAGGCGAACAGGATTGCTCGCTGGGCGCATATGCGCATATTCCCCAATGATTGAATAAAACCCTCTAACCCAAACAGAATGCCGGCCCGGATATAAGCATTCCTGGGATACGCTCAGGCATCTTTCCATAAAAATACGGAAATATATTAATACGAGCGTTATTCCGCTTCATTTGCCAAACGAATAAAGCTTCGGCAACCGATGCATTGTTGATGAGTTCATGATCATGCGGGTTAACGCATGTAACTATTGAGACTCACCTGCGTATAAATAATTGAATTAGTATTGCGAATGTCTTGTCACCTTGCTATCATGCGATGAACAGAGTCTATTGTTCGATGCCGGGAGGAAATTGATGACCGCCATGAACTGGCGTCCGTTCGGACGGAGTGTATTGCTACTGACGTGTCTGGCACTTGTCGGGACGGCCGCACTGGCAGTGTCGTATACGGTTACCGTCACGCCGGACCAACCGGAAACGATTTATGCGCTCAATCAGGAAGTGCGTTTCACCATACACGTCCTGCGCGATGGGATCAATCTGACCGACGGCGCCATCACTTATTCGATTGATGGCGGTTTGAATTTACCGCAAACCGCGCACACCTGTGCCTTGATGAAAGACCCCGTGACGGTGGTCACGGCCAAGGGTGAACCGGGAGAGATCCGTTGTACCGTAACCTTCTCACCGGCTGACGCGAACCCGGTAAGTGCGGTAAGTGTAGTCGGCGTTGCACTGGATCAGATGCAACCCACTTTATCCGAGCCCGATGATTTCAGCAAATACTGGAAAGCGGAACGCGCAAAGCTAGCCAAGTTGCCAATGACCGTCACCCGGACACCCGTCCCGACTGTGGCGCCGGATGTGACCTGTGAAGATGTCGAAGTGACATGCGTGCCCGGCAAACCGGTGAAAGGCTATCTGGCGAAACCGAAAACCGCGACGAAGCACAGTGTGCCTGCCATGTTGTTCCTTCCCTATGCCGGCGTTGCGGGAGCGAACAAATTTCTAGCGGAAAAAGGCGCGCAATGGGGAGCGCTATCGTTGTCGATTAATGTGTTCGGTGTACAAAACGGGCAACCTGATGCCTACTATACCGGACTCTGGCAGGGACCGCTGGCGCAATACTTCTATCAGGGCCGGGAATCACGCGACACATTCTTCTTCCATGATGTTTATTTGATGGTCTTGCGATCACTTGATTTCCTGACCGACCAACCGGAATGGAACGGGAAAATTCTGGCCGTCTATGGCAGTAGCCAGGGTGGTGGGTTGGCGATTGTCGCGGCAGGACTGGATGCGCGTGTCACGTATTTTGGCGCCGCGGTGCCTGCCATGTGCGATCACGCCGGCATGCTCGCTGAGCGTCCCATTCCCTGGCCGCAACTCATCCCCTGTGGGCCGGACGGCAAACCCAATCCGGAGATTTTGAAGACCGCCGGGTATTACGACCCCATCAATTTTGCGCGACGCTGCAAAGCCACCGCGCTCTTTACCGTGGGCTTTCTGGATATCGCGTCCCCACCGACCGGAGTATACGCCGCCTATAATCAGTTGAAGGGCCATAAAGAGATTCTCAACGGCTGGCTCCTCGGGCATGAAGTGGCTACGGATTTCGACGATCATTTCAAAGCCATGGTCTTCCCAGCGCCGGCGAAGTAAAGAACCTGCTTGTCTTCATCATTCTTCAAATACTCGTGAGACACCAAAGCTTTATCGCTCGCTTCACGCAACAAGCGGGTTATAAATACACGGTGAACCATGCTTGTGCCAGACGGAGAAAAGGAGCGGTGTAGGCGTGGTCCTGACCGTCAAACTCGGTATAGCTGCGGGTGGCGGGAAGGGCGGCGAACAGCGACTGGATGGAGTCCTTCGGCGTTACGCCATCAAGGGCTCCGGCGGTCAGCAGTGTAGGCATCGTCAATCGGTGGGCATGACACAGCGTATCGACGAACCCCAGGGCGCGCCAGGCGGCGTCACGCTGCGCTGACGGCAAACGATCCAACACGTGAAACGCAAGTTCATAGGCGCCGCGATTCTCCTTCGTCGCGTGCATGGCAAAGCCGGTCAGGAACGGGAGATCAGCCGCGACAGCCTTGACTCCTTGTCCGGCAAGCAGACTGGCGGTCAACAACGCGGTCCCTCCTCCCTGACTGGTGCCAAAGATACCGATACGGTTCTCTTGCACACACGTTTGCGCGGAAGCCCAGTGAATAGCCCTCACCACCTGGCGCAACCATGGACGATAGCCTTCCGCACCAAACGTCGTCACGGAGTCCGGCAACACGGGCCAATTGCCGTCTGAAACCTTCGTCTCGTCCGGTCCGGAGGGGGTGCCGTATCCGAGTGGGTTGACATGCAATACGTTATAGCCTGCCGCCACGAATTCCGGGTGCGCGCTGATCTCGGCGCCATACCCGGGCAGATGCACCAGCAGCGGCGCGGGTCCGCCCCCGAAGACAGGCTGCCAGAACCCGTAAAAGCGTTCTCCCGACCCGTCAGTGAATTCCAGGTAGGTTGCACCGGTATGGTGGCGCACACCCAGGCGAAAATCATATACCGGCGCATCGAGCATACGCACAGTGGGGGTGATTTCCAAGGCCTCCCGCACCAATTGCCGGCACCAGGCATCAACCTCGTGAGTCGTGGGGTACTGTGGATGTAACATGGCAACCTCTTCTGGCAGTATTGTACGTCCCTGGGTGTGAGATGGCAAGGAGTGCTGAGGGACGGTCTGGCATATCCTAAAGTGTCGACTGAGCAGGAAAAACGGTCCACAAACGGTAAAAAGGGAACTATGGCGTTCGATTGGACATTGGTATGGGAGCGGGCGACGGCGCACTTCATCCTGGAGGCCGTGTCCATTCATGGGCCGGATCATTGGCAGCGCGTAGAGCAGCAGGGCCTGATTCTCGCGAATCAAAACGGGGGTGATCTTCTCGTCGTTCGCCTCTTCGCGGTGTTCCATGATGTCTGCCGGCGCAACGACGGGAGCGATGACGGTCATGGTGCACGCGGCGCAGAGTTGGCCGTTGCCTGGCGAGACCACCTGTTCTCGATCAGCGATACGCAATTCGCCTTGTTGCATTTTGCCTGCACCCATCACACCACCAGTCTGCACAGCGACGACCCGACCATTGGCGCCTGCTGGGATGCCGACCGCCTGGATATCTGGCGTGCGGGTATCCATCCTCACGAGCGCTACATGAGCACTGAACATGCCCGTTACCTGGTACGCACAGGTCAGACAGGGATGCACTCCACACCACGATAGCTTCACAATGCTGCGCGCTACGCGAGAAGTGGCAGGCCCGACTATCGCTCTGTGCATCACCTTTTGTGGATGCAGGCGCGAGCACATGCCAGACCTGACTCCTGACAGGCGACGCCAGATATGCTATGATGAAGTTGCGCAGCAGATGTAGCGGCGCGACATTCTGCACCCGGATGTGACCCCATGGCTGAGCTGTATGCATTGACTGCCCACGCTGCCCATGCGTTGTTGGCAACGAAAGAGATTTCCGCGCGCGAATTACTGCAAGCGGTGTTGAACCGCGTGGACGCCGTTGAACCGCGCGTGCACAGCTATGTGCGCCTGTTATGTGATGAGGCGCAAGCTGCCGCGGACCGCGTAGATGCAAAAATAGCCGCCGGTGCTCCTCTTGGACCTTTGGAAGGCATCCCGTTGGCGTTGAAGGACATCCTGTGTACGAAAGGCGTGCCCACGACTTGTTGTTCGCGCATATTGGAACACTATCGACCACCATATGATGCTACCGCGGTACTTCGTTTGCGCGACGCCGGCACGGTGATCGTCGGTAAAACGAATATGGACGAATTCGCCATGGGCAGTTCCACCGAAAACAGCGCCTTTGGTCCGTCGCATAACCCGTGGGATCTGTCGCGCGTGCCTGGCGGGTCCAGCGGTGGATCAGCCTCCGCCATCGGCGCCGATGAAGCGCTGGTCGGCATCGGCACGGACACTGGAGGCTCAATCCGTCAACCAGCAGCCTATTGCGGCGTGGTGGGCATGAAGCCGACCTATGGGCGTGTATCGCGCTTTGGACTCATCGCCTTCGCCTCTTCGCTGGATCAAATCGGACCCATAACCAAGGACGTGCGTGATTGTGCGCTGGTGCTGAACGCCATCGCCGGTCCGGATCCCAGCGACGCCACCTGTTACCCGGAACCCGCACCAGACTTCACCGCGCTTCTTGGAAAAGAGATCACCGGGTTGAAGGTCGGCGTTCCACGCGAATTCTTTGCCCAGGAAGGCGTAAAAGTTGATGCGGGGGTGGAGCGCGCGGTGCGCGAAGCGCTCCACCAGTTAGCACGCCTGGGTGCGGTGATCGAGGAATGCTCGTTGCCCAATGTGCGTTTCAGCCTGCCCACCTATTACATTATCGCGCCGGCGGAGGCCAGTTCGAATCTGGCGCGCTATGATGGCGTGGAATTCGGTTTGCGCGTGCCGGGTGCACGGAATATCATCGCAATGATGACACAATCGCGCGATGCCGGCTTCGGGATGGAAGTCAAGCGGCGCATTATGCTCGGGACCTATACGCTGTCTTCCGGTTATTACGACGCCTATTATCTGAAGGCCAGTCAGGTGCGCACCCTGATCCGCCAGGACTTCGAGCAAGCCTTCACCAAATACGACGTGCTGGTGTCGCCGACTGCACCATCGGTAGCCTTCCCGCTGGGCGCCAAAGTGGATGATCCTATGCAAATGTATCTCAACGACATTTGCACCATACCGATCAACATGGCCGGTATCCCGGCTCTCTCTATCCCTTGCGGTTACGATCAAGGACTGCCGGTGGGCCTGCAAATCATGGGGGCCCATTGGGCGGAATCGACAATCCTGCAAGTGGCGTATGCCTACGAACAAGCCACTGCCTGGACGCGGCAAGCGGTAAACGAAACCGACCGTGTAACCATCGCGAACCAGCCTGCCGCCTGCTGAAATCGGCGGCAGGCAAATTCGCGATGATGGTACTAGAACGTAGTTATGAGGTAACCAGATCATTATGGTGACATTACGCCAACGATTCGATATTCATCGCGACCTGGGTCAATGGAGCATGCATGAATATGCCACGCAATTGGGCTATCCCGATACCGCCGTGAAGCAACTTGCCGACTACCTGTCGGGACGGCGCGAGATGACCCCCGCGGAAGCGGCACTCATCCTGCGCAAACATTTCTTTGTTGGTCGCGATAACGAACTCGGCGATGAGATCATCGTTGAACTGGAGCGGTTGGCCGCGACCGCGCCTTGATATTGGTGATGTCGTGAATCTGAAATACACCCAGTTAGCTAAATCCGGCGAAATACCCGTGCAGGGATCATGGTTACTTGTGCAGGGGGACGAAGAGTTCCTCAAGCGTGGTCTCCTTGAACGGTTGCGTGGACAATTGCTCAGCACGGAGGATGCCTTTAATTTTGACCAACTGGACGTACGCGACCGTTGGGAAGGAATAGCGGAGACGGCAGAGCAGGCCAAGCGTGATCGCCTGCCCACACGCGCGGATCGCATTCTCAATCTGGCGCAGGCGCTGCCGTTTTTGGGCGGCGGACGGTTATTATTGGTACGAGGCATCGACTTGCTGGCGACGGACGGACAAAAAAAACTGGCGGCGGCATTGGCAACCGTGCCGCCCATGAACCATGTCCTGCTGGTGACCAGTGAAGCGGGAGCCGGGAAGAAAGCAACCAAACTCGTCGCTGATTTATTGAAAGGCATCGAAAAGGTGGGCGTCGTGTATGATTGCTCTGCGCTCACCGAAAACGACGCCAAGGCGTGGATTACGACAACATTGGCGGACTGGGGCCAAACGATCGAGCCGGCGGCGTTGCAGTTGCTGGTCACTCGCGCGGGGACCGAACTGCGCCGGCTACAAATCGAGGTGGACAAACTCTCTGTAATGGTCAGCGATCGTGGGCGCATCCGCGCGCAGGATGTTGAAATGATGACGCCGAAGTTAGCGGAAGAGTCGGTGTTTCATCTGGCTGATGCGGTGGCCGGGCGCAATGCGGCCCAGGCGCTGACGATGCTGCGCGACCTGCTAGAAGGGCAATTGGAATCACCGTACCGCATCTTCCCGATGATCGTCCGGCAATTCCGCTTGATCTGGCAGACAAAAGTACTGCTCGATGCCGGGTGGAAGCCGCGGATGAGCCCGGCGGATTTTCCCACCGCGGTGGCGTTATTGCCAGAACAAAACGCTGTCGGACAAATAGCCGGATGGATGGCGCCAAAATTAGCGGAATCGGCGCGTCAGTTTAGCTGGGAGCAGTTGACGACTGCCTACACGGCACTGTTGGAATGCGATATGGCCGGGAAAGCAATCGAAGGAGTGCCGCGCCAGGAGTTGGATATCGCTTTGGAATTACTATGCGCGCGGTTGTGCTATACGCCGCGAGCTAAATATCGCTGAAACATTCACTATCTATACTGATGAATGATCGGCTGCCGTCAGGTAGTCGGAGCAAAGGCTGCCGTATGCCTGCATTATCATCTCTGCTAACAAATATTCCTGTGACCGTCTTGGGCGATCCCCTGGTGGAGATTCGGCGCCTCTGTGCTGATTCGCGTCAGGCGCAGTTCGGAGATCTCTTCGCATGTTTGCCCGGCACGAAAGTCCATGGGCACCAGTATCTGTCACAGGTTGTGGCCGCCGGCGTGACCGCGGTGCTGGTCGAGGATGCGGCGTTGGCGCCCGCGGGGGTCACCACCATCGTGGCGCCAGACAGCCGAGAGGCGCTGGCCTATATCGCCGCGGCCTATTATGGCCATCCGGCTGATGCGCTGACTGTCGTCGGTGTCACCGGCACGAACGGCAAAACGACGGTCACCATGCTCTTGTACGCCATCTTGCGTGCCGCGGGACACCCCACTGGTCTGATCGGTACCTTATCGTATCGCATTGGCGACCAGATTCTACAAGCCTCCCACACCACCCCGCAAGCGCCGGAACTGCAAGCCATACTGGCGCAAATGTGCGATGCCGGGATGACCCATGCCGTAATGGAAGTGTCGTCCCATGCGCTCTGCCAGCATCGAGTGACCGGGGTGCATTTCCAGGCGACGGCGTTCACCAACCTTACCCAGGATCATCTGGATTATCATCAGACAATGGAGTCGTACCGAGAGGCCAAAGTCCAGTTGTTCTCCGCTCCACGGTACCAACCAACCACCAGCCCGATGATCAGCGTATTCAATGCCGACGACCCGGCAACCCCGTATTTCGTCGCGCAGGCGCGGGGGAAGGTGCGTTGTTTCGGGCTGACAGGGGGCGACTATCAGGCGCGTGATGTGGTGCTGCGTCCGGAGGGGAGCACCTTTCGCTACTGCATGCCCACCGGAGAGGCGATTGTCTCGTCGCAACTGGTGGGCTCCTTCAACGTCTCCAACGCGTTGGCCGCGCTCGCACTGGCCGCTGAGTTGGGCGTACCATTGGAAACCGCGGTCAGCGCGGTAGGTGCACAACCGCCGGTGGACGGGCGTTTTCAACGCGTAGCGGAGAGCGGGGGAGGAAAACCAACAGTCGTGGTGGATTACGCGCACACCCCCGATGGGCTGGAGAAGGTGCTGAGTACCGCAGCGGAGATCGCTCCGGGCCATGTGGTTGCGCTTTTCGGTTGCGGCGGCGATCGGGACCGTGGTAAACGTCCGCAGATGGCGGCGATCGCCGCGCGCTGGGCACGCGACATCATTATCACCAGCGACAATCCGCGCAACGAAGACCCGGAGCAAATCATCCATGAGATTCTTGCCGGATTGCCGGCGCCGGCGCTGGCGCATACGCAAGTGTTGCCCGACCGGCGCGAGGCCATCCAGGCGGCTATCGAGATGGCGGCGGCGGATGATCTGGTGGTCCTGGCGGGCAAGGGGCATGAAACCTACCAGGAATTCGCCGACAAACGCCGTGTCCATTTTGACGACCGTGAAGAAGCGATGTTGGCGTTGTCGTGCCGGCTGAAGGCGGAGAAGCATGACGATAGTCAATCATGAGACGCGACATGGTTTACCGTTGCGCGCGCGCCTGCTGATTTCGTCGTTAGCCGGTGTGATCCCCCTGTTCATCCTCGGGCTTCTGCTACTGCTGGACCGGTATCAGTCACGTCGTGATTACATCCTCGATGCCAACCACCAACTCGCGACGCTGGGCACTGCCTATATGCAAGAATGGGTACAGGGCCAGGAGCGCATTTTACATACTCTGGCTCAGGCCGGCGAAATTTCCGGTACGCGTGTCGACCAGCAGGGACTGATCGCGCGCCAAATACTCACCCAAACGGAGTGGGATAACCTGTTTATCACCGATGCGCGCGGACAGGAAATCGTGTCCGGTCATCGATTAGTCTCTATCAGCGATCGCGACTACTTTCAACGTATCAAGGCAAGCCATCAACCCACGGTATCCAACAGCTTGATCAGCCGGAGTACGCATCATCGCGGCATTGTGATCGCCTATCCGATTCTTCGCCATGGTCAGTTCCTCGGCATCGTCGGCGCGTTTATTCGCGCGGAAACAGTCGAGAGTATCTTCACTGAAGTTCCGCTCAAACGTACGACATGTATGCAACTCTGGGGAAATGACCGCGGTTTGATCGCCAGTTCCATTCTTGATCCGCAGAACGTGGGCGTCATTTTTCGCGATCCGGTGTTGGATCGCCTCCTGTCACGGAAAAGCGACGCCGTTATTGCACGCAGTCCGGTCATCGATCAACAGCAGTTGATTGGTTTCGCCCCGGTACGTGGTACCCCCTGGACCATCACCGTGGGTTCACCACTCGGTGAAGCGCTGAACCCGGTAATTACGTCCATGCTCTTCTTTCTGGGGATGACCGGCATCGTGGTCGTATTCACCCTGGTCTGGTCGTTTTATTCGGCGAATATTGTCGCGCGCCAGGTGACCACATTGGTGAAAAGTGCGCAGGCAATCGGCGCCGGACTCTTTGACACGCGCGTCGTGTTGCCTACCGGAGATGAACTGGAAGCATTGGCGCACTCGTTGAATGAAATGGCGACAGACCTTTCGGTGGCGGACCGTTTTAAAAGCGACCTGTTAAGCATGGTGTCCCATGAGTTGAAAACACCTCTGACCGCTATCCGCTCGACGCTGGAAGTACTCACCTCCGGTATGGTTACCCCGGACAGCCCCCAGTACCAGGAGATGTTGGAGATTGCGGAACGGCAAACGCGTCGATTGCAGGACCTGATCGAGAACCTGCTCAATGTGGCGCGGGCCGTGGCCGGTGGGCTGACCGTTTCTCCAACACCCGTCGCCCTTGCTCCAATTGTCGACGCAACGGTAGGTTTGTATCGTGAAGCCGTTTCCGGCAAAGGTCTGGTACTGACCGTGAATATCCCGCCTGAGCTGTTCGTGCGGGCCGACACCCCGAAAATCGCCCTGGTCCTCAATAATCTTCTCGAGAATGCTGTTAAATGCACCACCCAGGGTTCCATTGATATCCAGGCCCATGCCGAAGGCAATCAGGCCATCATTACCGTCACCGATACCGGGTGTGGGCTCACTCCGGAAGTCCGGCAGAACCTGTTCCAACTGTTTTACCAGCCGGAGCCAGTCATGACCCGCCGTCACGGCGGCGCCGGACTGGGCATGGCGGTCATTAAAGCCATCGTAGAAGCGCATAGCGGCCACGTGATTGTCGAAAGTGATGGACCGGAGCACGGGAGTACCTTTGGGTTCACCTTGCCCCTGGCAGAATGAATGCGCCAGGATGCTTCCTGGCGATTTTCTCGCCTTTTCGGTATAATCCCCAGGAGATGACAACGAACGGTGATTCCGAGGGGTATCGACGACGGCCACGCTACCGGGGCACGCATCCGCAGGCGTTCCACGAGAAATACAAGGAACTGGCGCCGGAACGGTATGCCGCGGAGCAGGAGAAGGTACTGGCGCGAGGGGATACGCCGGCAGGAACCCATCGGCCGATTATGGTGGCGGAGATTCTGCACGTGCTGGCACCGCGGGCGGGGGAGACCGCCGTAGACGCCACGCTGGGCTATGGCGGACACACGCGCGCACTGGCGATGGCAATCCGGCCCGGTGGGCGCCTCTACGGATTGGATGTCGATCCGCTGGAATTGCCGAAAACCGAGGTGCGCCTGCGCACTGAAGGCTTGACCCCCGAAGAGTTGCACATTCATCGTTTGAATTTCGCCGCACTGCCACGCTTGCTCACGGTGGAAGGCCTGCCGGGTGTCGATCTCTTCCTGGCTGATCTCGGGGTGTCGTCCATGCAACTCGACAACCCCGCGCGTGGATTCACCTTCAAACGTGAAGGTCCGTTGGACTTGCGCATGAACCCGGAGAAAGGCGAACCCGTATCCGCGCTGCTGGCAACGATCTCCCCAGAGAAACTGGCCACCCTGCTGCGGGAGAATGCCGACGAACCGTATGCGGTAGCCATTGCCGCGACCCTTGTAGCGCGGCGCGGACAACTCATTACCACCACCGCGCTGGCACAAGCGATACGTGACGCACTGCACGATCTGCCCACCGCGGAGCGCGAATCCGTCGGCGACGACTCGTTGCGCCGAACCTTCCAGGCGCTGCGGATCGCGGTCAATCAGGAATTCTCCGCGCTGGACACCCTGCTGCGCGTGTTGCCGCAATGCCTGAACCCGGGGGGGCGCGCCGCGATCCTCACGTTTCACTCCGGCGAGGATCGCCGCGTGAAACACGCCTTCCAGGAGGGGTTAGCGCGTGGTTGGTACAGCGCTATTGCCCCTGCCGTACTCCGTCCCAGCACTGAAGAACAGGATGCCAACCCGCGCTCCAGAGCCGCGAAATTGCGTTGGGCGATTCGGAGTGCTGCGTCAATATAAGGAACCCCATGTGTGGACTACCAACCTGGTTCGAAGCCGCGATCGAACGTGACGACGGCCCCTCCTTCAGGGTGACGTTGCAGGGACGCACGCTGGCATACACCGCATGGAACGATGACGGAGAACCGATCACGATACAGGTGTCGCCGCCTCCGCAGGCCTGGCGCGACTTCCTCACCGCGCTGGAAGCGCTAGCGCTCTGGCAATGGACGCCACAGTACGGCGCGACAGCGACTCCAGTCACGCGCTGGTACATTGAACTTGCCGCCCCCGGACGCCAGATTAACACCGCTGGCGCCGATGCGTTCCCCGTCGGGGACGCCTTCCCCGGCTTTTGCGCGGCGCTGCGCATCCTGCTGGGGGCCTTGGATTTCCGATAACGCCTTCTTCGAAAATGCACAGACCGTTCTCATCTTTGTGTTGTCGCTCAATACGAAAGGATTACTGACCATGGCACGAATGCTCCTGCTGCTTCAGCTACTCGTCTTACTTACGGTGTCTCTCCCCATCCGAGCGCAGGATGCGCCACCCGCGGTGAAGGAGACAGTGATCGAGGCAAAAGTGGATGGCGCGTATACCGTGACGCCGGGTGGTGGAGCATTGTTGCGTATGGCGACGACCAGAGAAGGCGACATGTTGGTGGTAAACGGGACCAAAGGGGCGGTCTATGACCGTATACTCGGCGTGCATGCCGTGTGCGGCAACGAACCATGCTACCTGGCGCGCGCACATGGCAAAACGCTCATGGTGCGCGGTACGCTGGAGAGCGATCCGTATGACGCACTCAAGCTGCTCATGGTCTCCGCGTCGCGGTCAGCGGCCGCAGTGCGGCCGGAAAACTATCTCTGGTCTGATCCCGGCGTACCGCAGATTCGATTGGGCTCCGCTGATGCCACGGCCTTTGAGGACAACGCCGTGCTGGCGATGGAAGGGGTGCGTCTGGTCTGCGTCGCGGTGAAGGCGAAGAAGCAGGTCGTGGTGGTGGATGGCCGCGCAGAGCGACTCTATGATCGCATCGGCGCGCTGCTGCTCAGTCCGGACGGCGCGCATCTGGCCTATTCGGCGAAGCGCGGCGCCACCTGGCGCGTGGTCTGCGACGGCGTTGAACAGCGTCCCTACACCGCCATCGGCAGTACCTATCAGGAACCCTTTTGTTCCAGCCTGTTTTTCACCGCCAACAGCAAGCATCTGGCCTATTTCGGGTATCATGAACAGCAACTGCGGGTGGTGGTCGACGGACGGGAATATGTCGAAGACGATCCGGCGGTAGCCAGTTACCGTACCGCGTTACGCCGCGTGGGCTATGCATCCGCGACGATGATGGTCCCCGCTCCCATGGAAATGGTGGTAGCCAAACAGGGGAACAAATGGGTGACGGTCAGCAGCAAACCTCGGTATCCGACTATGGAACAACCCCTGTGCACCCCCGACGGTAATCTGCTCGCCTTTGTTATTACCCGCAAACGACAGCAACTGGTGGTGGAAGGCGAGAAGGAAGGTAAATCATACGATCGCATTCTCGACATGGAATCGCTCCCCGGCGGAAAATCTGTTTTTTTTCTGGCGCAGCACGGACTCCACCAATTATTCGTGATCCGCGGAGTGGAACAATCAGCCTACGACAAAATCATCGGGCAGTACGGCGAGTATCTGCACTGCAGCCCGGATGGCAAACACTTCGCATATGTGGCGAAACTTGGCGATCACTTTCGGGTGGTGCGTGACGGCAAACCGAGTCTCCCTTACGACGCGGAACCCGTCGATCTCACCTTCAGTCCGGACAACCGCCATTTGGCGTACCGTGTTGCCGACGGCGATCACCAACAGTTGATCATCGACGAGCACGCCTCGCCGTCTTTCGCTGCGCAATTTGGCCCCATCACCTATAACACCCTCGGCGACAGCTTTTTCCTGGTGAAAACCGACGGTAAGTACGCCATCGCCACCCGCACGACTATCGGCGCCCTGTACGACGAAATCTATACGAACCCCGACAACCGCGCCGTCTTCTTCGATACCCCGACGATTTATCACTACTATGCGCGACGCGGCGACCTTGTCTACCGGGTCGATATACGGAGTTCGACCCCAACAGCAATCGCGAACCCGCGACCGAAATGAAGCATGCCCACGAAATAGAAATAGGGTCGAGCCGGCTACGCTCCCGCAGCATTCCGAAAGGTAAAATCTGATGACTTCGTTACGGCCACACTTACAGCGCACGGAGCAGCGCACCCAACTTATCGTTGACGGCAAACCACTCGTGCTGCTGTCCGGCGAGGTGCATAACTCCAGCGCCTCCAGTTTAGCGTATATGGCGCCTGTTTGGACAAAACTTACCGCGTTGCACTGCAATGCCGCAATCCTTCCTCTCACCTGGGAACTGATCGAGCCGGAAGAAGGTCGCTTTGACTTCTCGTTACTCGACGGACTGCTCACGCAGGCCCGCGCACATGAGATGAAGGTGATATTCATCTGGTTTGGGGCGTTTAAAAATACCCGATCGACTTACGCACCTGCCTGGGTCAAAACCGATACCACGCGCTTTCCACGCGCACAAGAGCAACCCGGGCAACTGTATGGTGAAATAACCGTCGTCTGCGAGGAGGCCTGCCGGTGTGATGCCCGCGCCTTTGCTGCCGTGATGCGACACCTCAAGACGGTTGACGCGGAACAGCGCACGGTCGTGATGATGCAAGTGGAAAATGAAGTGGGCCTGCTCAGTGACGGGATCGATTACTCGCCTCTCGCGCAAGCGGCATTTGCCGGTCCGGCGCCGGGTGAACTGCTGCAGTACCTGGCATCCCATGAAACCGAGTTGCACCCGCGTGTGCGTGACCCCTGGCTGGCCCACGGTCGTCACCTGGGAGGCGCCTGGTCAACGGTGTTTGGCGAGGGGGCGTGGGAGATATTTATGGCCTGGTCGTTTGCCTCGTTTGTCAACCGGGTTGCCACCGCGGGCAGAACGGAGTACGACCTGCCGATGTTCGCCAATGCCTGGTTGGCCACCGTGGAACAACGCCCGGGGGAATACCCGAGTGGTGGCCCGGTGGCACATATGATCGATATCTGGCGCGCCGCTGCCCCTGCTCTTGCCTTACTTGCCCCCGATATCTACCTCGATGACTTTGCCGGCGTCTGCAAAGAATATGCCCAGCCGGGGAATCCGCTGGTGATCCCCGAGGTGCGACTGGATCAGGGGGTCGCGGCGAAAGCACTGTATGCCATTGGTGAGTTCGGCGCCATATGCTATGCTCCCTTTGGCGTGGAGGATCTCGTCCTGTCGCTCCCACATAATGACGGACCCTGCGCCAATCCGGTTGCCGACATCAGTTGGGTCGGCGCTAAAACGGACGGCGCACAACTCTTCACCGCCACCTATGCACAATTAGGGGAGATGATGCCGGTGCTGACGACCTATGCCGGCACCAACCGATCACGCGGAATCTTACAGCAACCTGGAACCTCCCACGACGTTCTCGATATAGGCGGGTTGCGTCTCACTGTCGAATACCAACGACCGTACCATCCGGAAGAGCCCCCGGCCGGCGGCATCATCATTAGTCCGCACGATTTCGAATATCACGTCATCGGCTACGGTTTCCGCCTGCGCTTTTCGTTACCGGAAGACGCGCCTCTGGTGGGTCAGCATTACGAATGCGGCAACATTGACTTCCTGGAAATCTGGGAGGGGACATGGCGCCAGGGTGAATTCGTCCGGGGTCGCCGGTTGAATGGAGATGAGTACCAGGTGCAAATCGGTTCGGCTGTGGGCTGCCGTTGGATGAAACTTTATCGCTATTAGGCGCTGAAGGAGAATTTCAGGCCTCCGCCAACTGTCGCATTATTCATGCGTTCATGAATAATGTGGGCTAACTGTGGCTAACGTTTATTGCGAAACAAACGATCTGTTCTTCCGTGATATTCATCTGCCATTCCCGGGGATAGCGTTGTCGTGACTTTCCAGCCTAACACGCATCTTTCATAAACGCGCGATTACTTCGGTTCCGGTGTGGGTTCATCCAGCACTTTGGGGGGATCATCGAAGCGCCAAATTCCCCAATGAGTGGGTTCGAGGCGGGCTTCGCTTGGAAGGTCGCTTACGATCTGGGCGCATTTATTGTTCCAGTAGACACGCTGGATGCACTCCTGGCCATTGCCGCGCAGTAGACCGATGTCGCCCAGTACTTCTTTTCGCTTTTCAACGGTGAGTCCGAGTAAAGCCAGAGGAAGCGAGATCTCATAATTGCCGTCCCGTGCGGCGAAACACAACTGATCGCTGATATCGCACACCTGGTCGAAGATAACCTTACCGACCGGCGACTCGTAGACGACTCGTTGCGCTACGGGGGCAGCAGGCGCCACCGCGCGATACAGCACCGCTTTCATGCGATCATTGACGCGCGCGATCGAGACCCGAAGGTCACCGGGAAGGACCGACGTTGGTTCCGCAGCATTACCTATAAGACGCGCAGTGCGCACCATTAACTCCAGCGTCCCGCCTTTCTTGAAGAGATACGCGAATTGCGTGCCGGCATTTTGCATCAATTGCGGATCCCCGGTGCGCCAGGCGGCATAGAGTTTGTCGCCGTGTACGGCGACAGCGCCTGCCGCGCGTGCATCGATTTCCTGCCACCCCACCCATTCGTCAACGGCGCCATCGATGTCCGGCGCCGTATTCAGCAGGCTCACCACCATCGTTTTGCGCGCCTGCTCGCCCAGGCGCTCCACCCAGGATTCGGGAATCTCGGTGACCTGCGCTGGCGTAAACGTGACTGCGCCGAACTCACGGCGTTTCACCGTGTCCAAGCCTTCCAGGCGCACAATGCTGCTGTGTTCTTTCCCGACGACAAGATAGATGGTTCCATCCTTCACCTGGGTCATCGTCGGGTAGAAATGCTCCGATTCGAAAGTCACACCCTCGAGGGCCATACCGCGTTTCGCCACAGGCGCGCGCAGAGGCGGCGTGGTGCGGCAATCGCCGCCCAGAGTCGCCAGCAACAGGCCATCGACAGTCATCAGGTAGATCGACCCCCAATAGTTGTTGAAGGCAAAACACGCGCCGGCCTCGCTTTGCCGCGGCGAGACCGCCGGACCCAGGTAGCCATATGGTTGCACAATATCCCCCGGTTGCTGAGCGAGATACCGATTGGGTAGGCGGCGATACGTCCATTTCAACTCGCCATATTGGAACCCCGCACGGAAGCCGCACAACCACCCGTCACCACCAGGCAGATGCCCGGCGTCGAAGACGGCGGGGTGTTCGGCGTTAATTTCCCACGTCAGTTTCGTCACATCGTAGATCGGCACGCCGCGCGCGTTGACCATCGGCGCCGGCACCTGTCCACCGCAGCCCAGCGTGATGCTCAGGTCATTGCTGACGGTCATCGCATCGATAGGACTCAGCGGATGGGGCCATATATACACTGTCTGCACTTCGTCGGGATCGACAATGCCATCCAAATTCGCGTCCGACCAAGCGCACAGATAGCGCAGCATGCCACCGGCAGCCTGATTGGTCGCGTTGAGCAAGACCGTCTGCACTTGCGCCAGATGTTGGGGATCCACATGCTTTGACCACCCTATACCAGGCTGAAAAAACTGATTCATCAGGCAGAAGCCAGCCACCTGTTGCGCTTTCCCATCCGTGCCAAGTAGCCAGATCGCCTCGTTATTCACCAGGTAAGTGTGCCCCGCGTAACGCACCGGACGTTCAGGGGCATTGGTGCCCGCCGGTAGTTCACCCGGATACCAGGTGCGCGCATAATCCTGATACTGGGCATGGTAAAGCGCATCGAAGTCACACTGCGTCTTCTCGAATTTCAGGCGTGGCCCGCGGTAATAGATATTGTCAAGTGTGGCCGTGCCCGCATGCCAATCCAAGTGGAATTCTAAACCGCTCACGCCGTTCACGTAGTGGTCGTCATATCGGAAGCGTGTCGGATCGAGGGGGTCGATAACGCCGCCAGCAGCGTATTTCGGGCCACCGTAGATAGCGTTAAGGAAACGGCCGGTAGCTGCTTCCCAGCGGCTAATGCGTTTCGGTGCGTATTCGCTCTCAGCCACCCACAGCACCCCATGCGGATCGAGCGCCATGCTGTATGGCGAGGCCATACGCTGGGCATCATACGCTCCCACTTGCGGTCCGCCGGCGCGACCGATGGTCTGTTGCAGTTTGCCATCGAGCGTGAACACCTTCACTTGATGGCTCGCACCCCAATCGGAGACATACAGCCGACCGGCTCCGTCCAACAGCAGTTGGCAGGGGTCGTCCAGATGCTCGGAGATGATCACTTGCTCCTCGCGCAGTTCGGTGGCGCCGGGCATGCATGTGAAGCGTTTCACCGTTGTACCCGTGACAACATACAGGTGATGGTCCGCGTCAAACGCCAGGCCGCGCGGCGACGGTAGCGTTACTGTGCCGAGAGTCGTTTTCTTCGCGATATCGATGAAGGTGAGACGGCCATCGAGACGGGTGCTGATCACCGCCAATCCGTTAAACACCGCCAACGAGGCGTCGCGGCCTTCCTGAAAAAGCGTCTTGAAACCCTGGTTGTCCCAGGTGCAGACCGTCTGGACACCTCCAGTGCGCTTGAACCCAACCAGGCGATCATTCACGACGCCATACGCACAATACTCAGTGACCGGTGCTGGTCCGGCATCACGCGCCACCACTTTGGGTCCCCACGCGCCGTTTGCTACGTCGGTACCGAATAGCTTGTGCCCATCCAAATCCAGGTACATCGCTGCATGCCCATCCTCGGCGCAGATGGTACCGACCAGCAGTTGTGGCTGCCCGTTGCCGTAGAACGAGGCGCCCTGCGGCAGAAATACGATGCCGCTGGGTGCGGCGTGATCACCCAGCCAGGCGCCGGAGCTATCTTTGGTGAACCACGGCGGCGTACCGGGGCTGTATACGGAGAATTCGTAGCGCAGTCGCACGCCGTCATGCGTCAGGCCACGCGCGCGATACGTGCCGGGGGGCATACGGTGATGGGTAATCTCGACGGCATCGTCTACCGGATCGACTGTTGCCATCCCTTCATCATAGCCGTCCCAGTAGACAACATGCTTCCCCGCCGGCAGGTAGGTAGCTGAAAGCAAGTTCCGCACGCGGATGCCATGCGTGTCTTCCAGCACCAGTGTCACCACGCCCGGCGCGTCTAGGGTGAAAGGGATCGGGATCAATGGCGCCGGCGCACTCATGACCGGCGACACGCCGAAAAGCACACAAAGTATAATCAGGCCGTACCAGAGGCGCAACAGGATCATGGGAGGAATCCCCAGCGAATATCGTTGCTGGCGTGGTTTTCCCACCGCGGCAGCAGGGTCAGACCGTTGCTGCGCGTGCGGCTGCGCCCGGCGCCCAGTTCGATTTTACTGGCGGGCAGGCGCAAGGCGATGTGGATCTCCTTACCCGGCGCGGGACGCAGTTCCGGCATGTCGGCCAGTGGAAGGGCGATTTCGTAGCGCGTTTCCTGCCCCACACGTTTCACCACGGCCTTCGCCCCGTGCGGCACGCCGTCATATCCTGCAGGCATGCAGCGCGGCAGGAAGTGGAAGAATTTCATGCGTGGGGTAACGCTGCGCCAAATTTCGGCTCCACCGTCCGGCGTGCCCCACACGCTGTATTCGTAATCGGTGTCTTCCATCGCCAGTGATCGCTCCGGCACCCGCGGATCGGCCGGCAGCACGCGAAAATCGGTGACGTCCAGACCGATCTGCACACAATTCCCGGCATACGGTGCGGCGTCAAGAATGCTGTGGATATAGGTGTGCGCCATGTCGTTCGTACCGAAGCAGGCGTTCTGCTCGGGATCGGTGGACAGCCGCGGCTTAGGGGTATAGCTCTCAGTGCGCTCGCGCACCGCCACATACAGATAGCTGGCGTCATATTGGAAACGCACGTCAGCCAGCCCTGCCTTCACTGTCTCCTGTTCCCAGGGTTTCCAGGCGGCGATGGTCAGGTCGCGCCCGCTATCGCTGCCGCGCATCTGCACCGGAATCACCGCCGCCCAGTCTGTCAGGTTGCCGTCGATGGTGGGCGATCCGTACCGGATGGTATTGACGTGCAGCGTGTCGGAAACCGCCGCTGTGCCGGCATCCGAGGTCAACGCCATGGTGACGGGGTAAGCATTCGTCGATGATGATGTGGCTGTTTTCACCGGAAAGGCCAGGTGCTTAGTTTCACCGGCAGTCAGCATCACGTGCTGGTCGCTGGTTGTCAGCGTCATCCCGACGGGGGGAGTCACGACCACAGTACCTGTGATCGCACGGTTCAGCACATTGTGGACGTCTGCTTCCAGCGCTACGCCGGCGCTCAACGGCTTCGCGAAGTCGTCGATGAAGATCTCTGCCGGCTTGATGTCGCGCAACTGACCGGCGCGCACAGCATCGACCACCACCTGCTCTTCTTCACCCGGCGCCTGCAGGTAGAAGGCCAGACGCGACACCGGAAGGATGAGCTTGCACTCTTGCGGGGGGAAGACGTTACCGTTGACATCGAAGGCCTGAATCTTCCCACCGGCGGTGTCGATGGTGATCGTGCCTTGCGCGCGGATCTGCGCATAGAACTCGGTGGCGCTAATATTCATCAGGCGCCGATCGCCCTGCAGAATGAAGCGTGCTTCCTTGCCAGCGCCAAACTGGAAGAGCAACGGCAGGTGCTGGTGATAGACCAGACGGGTGAACGGTCGTGTCCCGATGAAATGCTGATATGAATTCGCCGCCATCATAATAGGTGTTGGCATCCACCCCGCGCTGTCGCCATTCAACCAGGCGAGTTGATACGGGTGATTGGTGTTGACCATCTTCTGCCCGGTCGACAGGATATTGGCCGAAACGTTGATGACTTGATCGGCATCGAATCCCAACCAGGTTTCCGTTTCAATAGAGGAAATCCCGAGTTGTTGCGCGATGCGGGGCCCGTAATTGAGCGTCGGCAGCACGTAATGGTCACTCAACACATCGAGCGTGTAGGTATCCTGCCAGTTCGCCACCGTCATAAATTTATCGGCCGAGTTCATGATACTGCTGGCGCCGCCGACCTTGATGAACGGGCTGGCCTTGTGCGCACGTTCGTAGAGGATTTTGTAG
>Ga0073936_10000550_pt1 | contig 57933 bp, 64 predicted proteins | sample AliMusrvi5mmetaG_FD_87041 | JGI IMG/M metagenome (GOLD analysis project Ga0073936, IMG submission 87041) | Freshwater lake bacterial and archeal communities from Alinen Mustajarvi, Finland, to study Microbial Dark Matter (Phase II) - Alinen... | ecosystem: Environmental > Aquatic > Freshwater >...
AACAGCCTGCGTGCAGCACAAGGGTATCATAACTAATAGCGGTGTATGTATAGATAGTCAGGAGTATGGTAACACAAAAGATCTTTGGTTCGCTCCAACGGAAGACACCTGGGGAGTTAAATTCAACAATGCTTAGCGAGTTCTATTGCATCTTTATTTTTTTAGTTCCAGTTGTTATTTTTGCACTTTCGTTCTCTAAGATCATCAACTCAAGGTTTAGCGATGATAACAAAATGCATGCAGCTGTTTATTCTTTCTTTATGAAAAATAAATGTACAAGTGATGCAAACTGTTCGGATTCAGAAATAAAGATAAAGGATACGTACAAAATAGAGGTCAGAAAGCCCTCTAAGGCACTAAGCTACACAAACGAGGGAGGTATAACGAATGGATCGCTTGATGTGTTTTATAAGGAATTCGAAGAGAAAATTAAGGCTAATACTGGAAAATAAAAAAGCCGCAGGCATTTTGCTTATTGCTGCAATGTTCCTTACCTTGCTGGGGGTTAGGTTACTTAAACCGATATGGGAAAAAAACGAGCCAGATACTGCAGACCCATTAATGGAAAAACTTCTTGAAGGTAAAAGAGCGGTAAGCCTTGTTGTTAAGGCGAATAATCTTCCTTTGGACCTGCTGTACCCCGGGGCCAAAGTGGACATTACGGACATTAGGAATGGAGAGGTTGTTTACTTGGCCAAAGGTGTTGCCGTAGCCGGCCTAAATATAATAGAGGAGGGCGTTTCTGCAAAAGTGACCCTTGCCGTCAACCAGCAGGACAGTGAGAATATCATCAAAAATAAGAGCGATACCATAAGTCTTATCTTAAGTTCCAACAAACCAGATGCCAGCGATATAGAAATAGTAGAAATGTAGGTTATAGCAAAAATATTCCTTTCGATTTTTATTGGGTTTTCCATAGATACCTCTCATAGAATGGATTTTGGGCCATTTGATGTATAGAGTTGCAGATTTAGTTGTTCCAAGGGCAACCTCGGAGGTCCTCAAAAAGCGAGAAAGGAGCTTTTTAGGCCGAGAGCTTAGGTGGCTTTTTATAGCGGCGAGTAGGCGCTATAAAAAGAACACCGTGCCCTTGGAATAATTAAATCTACAACTCCTAAAACCTGTATTTTAATGGATCTTTTTAGGCCTTGTCTAGGCCGGTATTCTTTGATAAACCCCATTATACGGTGACTGGTACGGCGACAACGTTGAGCTCTTCGAACCCCGCCAGATCCGAAAGGAAGCAACGGTAAGATGTATGTTCCGTGTGTTACCGTCCGGTTGCCATATTGTCTTATATATTAGGGGGTTATAAAATAGTGTCTTCTTATCAAGTCCTTGCTCGAAAATGGCGTCCCACACAGTTTAGTGATGTTAAAGGCCAGGATCACATAATCAAGACCCTTAAGAATTCTATATTGAACAACAGGGTTGCTGCTGCCTATTTATTTTCCGGTACCAGAGGCATTGGAAAAACTTCTGTTGCAAGGCTGCTTGCAAAGGCACTGTGCTGCACTGACCTTCAGGATGGTGAGCCGTGCAACAAATGCCAAAGTTGTTTGGAAATAACCAGTGGTGCCTCCATAGATGTTCAGGAAATAGACGGAGCTTCGAACAACAAAGTAGAGCAGGCTCGTGAAATAATAGACAACATTATTTATCCTCCAGTAAGTTCTAAATATAAAATATACATAATAGATGAAGTTCACATGCTTTCTAACGCAGCGTTCAATGCCTTACTTAAGACGCTGGAAGAACCACCTGCACATGGGGTCTTCATCCTTGCTACAACAGAAATGGGAAAAATACCTCAAACCATAGTGAGCAGGTGCCAGTCCTTCGATTTCAAAAAGCTTTCTATAGAGGCGATAGCAGCAACGTTAAAAGACATAGTTACAAAAGAAAATGTTTCTGCAACAGATACCGCTCTTCATGCGATCGCAAGGGAAGCCAGAGGAAGTCTCAGGGATTCGCTCTCTATGTTAGATAAAGTTATCTCTTTTGCAGGCACAAAGTTCGACGATAACGAAGCAAGGGATATTTTAGGGCTTGTGGACAGGAACATGATCTTTGGGATAGCTTCCTCCATTGTTAAAAATGAAGTAAGGAACTGTTTGACACTAAGTAAAAAACTTTTTGATGAGGCTTACGACGTAAAAAATATTACAGATACGCTAGTGGAAATATTCCGTAATCTGCTTTTTATTAAGAATGGCCTTGCTGATATGTTAGCGGAAGAACTTCCTGATTATGAATTAAAGGAACTTGAAGGTCTTGCTGCCAAGATAAGCCCAACTGACATTGAACAGTGGTTCTATATGACGAACAATTGTGTAGAAGAGGTCGCCCGTTCTGCATATCCGTGGATAATTTTTGATGTGTCTTTGATCTCTATGTGTTCCAAACCATCAAATGAGTCTTTAGGTGACCTTATTAACACCCTTAAGAATGCTCCCATAACTGCTTCCACTACTACGAGCATCGAAAAAAAAAACGTGAGTTCACTCTCTAACCAGCCGACTACACGATCTTTTGACTGGGAAGAGCTTTTGAACAAAATAGCGGCTACCAATTCACAGGTATCTGAGGTGCTTTCAAAAGCAAAGTTCACGGGTCTAAAACAGGGCAAGACCATTTTGCTTGATTACTCTGATACACCAGAACTCATTGGTCTCAATCAGGACTTCTTTAGGAGTTTGGAGGAAACTGTTTATGAGCTGTATGGCAGTCTTTATAGGATAGAAATCGTGAATAGTGTTATAATGCAAAAAGTTGCCAACAATGACATAAGAAAGAAATCTTTGCTTGAAAAAGAGGCTGTCAAGGATGCACAAGAGATACTTGGAGCAAAAATTGAAAAGGTGAACCTTTTTTAGTAAACTTATCCACGGAGAAATAAATGGCGCACAGCCTTAAACCCATAGAAAGACTTGCCAGAGAATTCAGTAAACTTCCTGGAATGGGACTAAAAACAGCAACAAGACTTGCATACCATGTGGTAAAAATGAAAGAGGACTCGGTCAATGATCTTTCTGAGTCCATAAAGGCCGTGCACAGGGAAGTCACTATCTGTCCTAAGTGTTACGGTTATGCCCTTAATTCACAGGAATGTGATGTGTGTACAGATGCTGCCAGGGATGTAAAATATCTATGTGTTGTAGAGCGTCCACAGGATGTTTTTGTTATGGAACGAGGCGATTTTAACGGACGTTACCATGTGCTTAATGGAGTTGTGTCGCCGCTGGATGGAATAGGTCCCGATGATATTAAATTAAACGAGCTTATAGAAAGGATCAAAAAAGAAAAACCGGAAGAAATAGTTGTTGCTCTCAATTCCAGTGTGGAGGGTGATGCAACGACACTGTATATTGCAAAACTTGTTGGAGGACTTGGTGTGAGGGTCTCCAGATTAGCAAGAGGTGTTCCTGCCGGAGCAAGTATAGACTACGTTGACGATACAACTTTATGCCGAGCTTTGGAGGAAAGGCAGGACGTCCTATGTTGACTCCTTCCTCCGATAAACTTTCTTTTTTGATAGAGAACATCTTTATGTCAACCAACGCCTCTGGACTTGCAATAATGGATAGTCTGGGTGATGTTGCTGCAGAGTGTGGCAATATGGATGTAAAAGCTGCTTCCGAGATCTTAAGGAGATCTTGCGCAGATTCGCAACAGGTATTGAAGTTCTTTACCGGTATCCTTGATGACAGTTTTTTTTCTATCACAAAGGGCGAAAAAGGTGGCTTTGTTATGGCAAAGCTAAGTGAAAGATTTTTTCTTGTTGTCTTTTATCCAAAAGAAGTAGATTTATTAGATATTGTACCGGAGCTTAAAAGTTTTTCGGACAACGTAAGAGCCTTATTTAAGGGTGTTTAAGAATGTCGTTCATTAATTATTCTTCTAAGGAAATAAATTGTAAAATAGTTTATTACGGCCCTGGGTTGAGCGGCAAAACAGCCTCGTTAAAATATATTTACGAAGCCTCGGACCCTGCAATAAGAGGGAAACTGATAGCTGTGGATGGAGAAGATAACCGTACTGCGTTCTTTGATTTTTTACCTCTAGAACTTGGTGAAATTAATGGATTCAGGACAAGATTTCATCTTTACACCATACCCGGACAAGGAATGTTTGAGTCCTGCAGAAAATTCATTCTTAAAGGTGTAGATGGGATAATTTTTGTGGCTGATTCGCAAAGAGAAAGATTGGACGCTAATAAAAAAGCGTTACAAAAGTTAGAAGAACATTTAGATGACTATGGTTACGACATAAAAACCCTTCCGATGGTCTTTATGTATAATAAACGCGATATAGGTGGAATACTCAGTCCAGAAGAACTTAGAGCCGCCCTGAATCCACACTCCAAACCTGAGTTCGAAACTATAGCTACAAAGGGTAATGGGGTATTTGACGCACTTAAAGTTGTCTCAAAGCTCGTTCTTGATGAACTCAAGAGCGGTGGTTCCCATTAGTCATATTGAACTTTTCTGTACAAATGATACAATGTTTTTGAGTTTAACTATAAGGAGTTGATGTTTTGAAAGTAATCGGATTTTTGTTCAAACTTTTAATTGCTGTTGTTGTGGTCTTGCTTATCTTGCAAGCTGAGTATAAAGGCAGAAAACTAAAAACATACGTTGCGGAATATTTTAAATCCATGCTTGCCAGTAACGATACAGAAATGGAAGAAGTTGCTCCTGTTAAAAAGGATGAAGTTAAAAAGGAAGTAAAAAAAGCTCCTAAAAAAGATGTCAAAAAACCCGAGTCTGTTAAACAGGAAGTAAAAGAACCTCAAAAAGAAGTTAAGGCAAAAGGTAAAAAAGAAAAATCGGATGCAGTTGATATACCAGATGAAGACAGGGAACAATTGCAGGACTTGTTGGAAAAAGAAAAGGGAAAGTAATTCTCAAATATTTGAACAAGCCTGAACTTCAGTATTAATTTTAGCATTTTCCAAGTTACCATCTGTTAAAAGAACAATAGACGAACCAAGCTGGAACATTCCGAGTTCATCTCCTTTATGTACAGTTTTACCAAGTGATCTGGATATTTTTATTCCTCTTACAGCAGCAGCACCAACTATTGCAAGGCACACACTAAATTCTTTATTCGATATTTGAACTGTTATTCGTTCATTAATTGCATAAAGTTTTTTTACTTTTCTGCCGAGCCTGTTTACCGGTAAGCAACACCCAGGGATGTGTTGGAGGTGAGTTATTTTACCGTCGCAAGGGATATGAAAACGATGATAATTCCTTGGAGAAAGGTAAATGTTTACATACGAACTATTTTTATATTTTGTGCTTAAGGATTTATCCTGAAGTAACTCTTGAACATCATAATTATTGCCCTTAACTCTAATTATTGTTCCCTCAAGGATTTTACCTTGTTCAAGTATTTTCCCGTCACATGGCGAAACTATGTTTTGTTTGCCGATGGGTCTGGAACTTATTTTTACAGGTCTTGAAAAAAACTCACTAAGGTTGATGAATTCGCTTAACTCCGCCCCAATTTCTTTAAAATCGTTGGAATTCATCTTAAGGAAGGTCTTTCCAAAGGAGCTATAAATAAACGGTCTAATCACAGTGGGGATATACATCCTAGAAAGAATCAGGATAAAAAGGCTGTATAAACGGAACAAAGGGTTTAAGTATCGCATTTACTTTTTAGCCTATATGGATTATAAAAAAAATACAATACAAGTTATTGGAGAGGAGCGACGATGAAAATTGCAGAGATCAGAGAGGAACTCCAGGACTATCTCCATGAGGTTAGAAAGAGTAACCTCCCACCATGGCTTTTAGAGGCCTTGGACAGCTGGTGCAGGTCTGTTTTTATGGGCGTTTCCAAGTTCAAATACTGGGATGGCGATAAGAATAAGAACGAGGTTCCGGTCAGCTTAGAAGTCCTTAAGGGTCTTATTGCCCCTTATAAAGAGTTCAACAAATTTAAAGCGTGGCTTGATAGGCACATTGAGAAATAAGCGCTTTTCCAATCCTTATGTCGAAAAGGTTAAGGAATTTGACGGGATCGTCCTAAACGAATATTCCATAGTAAATGCTATTAATAAAAATCCCTTACCGCTGATCTTGGATATTGGCTGTGGTAATGGAGAGTATTTAACGGATCTAGCCTCTAAAAACCCTCATAATTTTTATCTCGGTTTTGAGCGCCAATTCAAAGAAGTGCATAGGACTGCCTTAAAGATACAAAAGGCGGGACTAAAGAACTGTGTTGTTGCCAGTATGGACGCCAGTGGTATCCCTGCACTTTTTAATGAAAAGGGATTAAGCGGCATTTTTATTTTATTCCCTGACCCTTGGCCCAAAACAAAACAGAAAAAAAATCGTTTAGTGCAGAAACAATACCTCATTGAACTTGCCTCTAAGATAATAAAAGGCGGTTTCATAAAAATACGAACAGACAACGATGATTATTTTTTACATATGTTAAAGATCCTTTATGACGAGGAGATCAAAAAGATCTTAGAAACACAAATTGTAAGCAGGGATTACCACCATTCAATTAGGGAAAAGGATGAATACATCACACCATTTGAAAGGATTTTTTTACGGGACGGAGCTTTGATAAATTATGTTTTTCTTAAGCGAGTCTAGCAATAGCCATTAAGATTTCTGCAAGTATCAATAGAACGATTATTAGTTCCATCCAAAAACCACTTCTTGATGAGACCATGTTTAGTATCATGGTCAGGTTTTCCTGTATTAGTTTCAGCTTGTAGTCCAGCGACTTGAATCTTGAAGAGATATCAAGCATTTTTCTGATACCCTGGTACAACTTATCCAGTTCAGGGTTTTCCCAGATCTCCTCTGGAGAATCCAGAACAAAAAGGTTGGTTATTATGTTCTGTTTTGTTTGCATGCACTCCACAAGGAAGTTCCTTAACCTTTTTACTCCTCGTGGTATCCATCCACTGTTCTTGCTCTTTATTAGTTGAGTAGTGGATAATTCCAGCAGGTTATCTACATGGTGCTCGTAGTAGTCTAACATAACGCTGTGAGATAATATAAGTGCCACTATCCTTAAATAATCATCTTCTACGGAAGTAAGATAAATACTGTCGAAATCTATTTTGTTCTCTTCGCCTATACGTATCTTTACACTGTCTGAAACAGAGGAAATATCCTGCTCTATTCCTGTTATTACAGAGGAAAACTCACTCAAGAATCTTGTAATTATTTCTTCTTGATCATCTGGGTCCAAATTAAAGAACGCTATTATACCAAAGTTAAAAATATATATAGTAGAGTCGTATTTTTTTAGTTCTATCTGATCAGCGGACCTATAGGTTGTTTCTGCTCTAAGGACTTCTTCTATATTGTTAAGGGCTTTTAGAGGTATTTTTTCACAGATCCTAAAGGCGGTTATTTGGTTTCTTTTATATTCCATGATGGTTAGGCATAATATGGCTTTTTGACATTAATTTCAACTAGAGGTTTATTATAAAGCTGCCGCCTAAGGTCATATAGGTACCGCTATAATCTAGGCTCCCAAAATGAGGGTCGGTAGTAGCGACTTTGCTATTCCTAGCAGGGAAATAACTCAGGTGATATAGGAAGTCTCCGCCAAGATAAACAGATTTTCTGAAGATAGGGAACTCAATGCTTAATCCAAAGAAAAGTCCTGGTGAGACCATTTTATGGGAGGGATCTGTTATACTTACGGTCGCTGGAATATCTGACATATCTAAAGCATCATTTATAACGGACATTTCTCCCCCAAAATTTAAGGCAGGGTTTATGTACGCTATGGCGTGCGAAATATCGTGGAAATTAAGATAATACTTCAACCCAAAGCCCATGTTAAATAGCGTTGCTGAGCCGGTGAAGGTTGGATAATTGTCTGACGTCACTGGGTTCGGGAACTCCATCGCCGCCTTACCTATGCCAACATGGAAGGTTAGTGCAAGGTCCCAGTCAAGGAAGTAGGAGATCCTTGCGCCCATCATCCAACCGCCATGGTATATGTAGGACATTGGCCCTCTTAAGTAGGCCAGACCTCCATACATATCTATGTGAAAGATCCTTCCATACCCATAAAAACGGTCCATTGCTTCTTCCTGTTCTTCCTCTTCTGGACTATCCAGTTCAGCTAGGTCAGAAAAGGGGTCTGCATAATAGCTATCGTTCGTTTTTGCTTTTGTAGGTGCTTCCTGTGGAGCTGCAGGCTGTTCTGTACTTACATTGGGTGTTTCTTGGGCGTAGATAATGCCCAAGGAGGCAAAAAATACGGATAATAGGATAAGAACTTTTTTCATCTAGGCTCCCGTTACCTAAAATCTAACATACAGAGTTACTAAGGGCAATCAGGTTTTGACAAAGACTTTTGTGTGGCATAGTATCAAACAAAAAAGATAAGGCGGTGTAAACATGTCTAACAAACTTTCTATCAAGGATATCAAGTCTCCGGACAAGTTCTTCAAGTCTATGCTCGGTTTTGTTAAGTATTTGAGGCACAACGTTAAGCTTTACCTGATACTTTCGGCAGTAGTGGTGGCTATAACGGCTGCGTTCAGTATTTTTAACTACGTTCATGATACCAGACAAGAGAATGCAAGAAGAGAATTTTATAAAATGGCAAAACAAATACAAAAATTGAGTGCCGGTGATGACAGTTTGGTAATAAAGACCGTCGAGGATAGCCTAAGCAAGCTAGGTGATACTGACGCTGGAATGGAAGCAACATATATGCTTGGAGAGCTTTATTACAGTAAAAAAGAATGGGATCCTGCAATAAAGAACTACGAGAAGGTCTTGGACAAGGGTAAGGGACTTCTTAAGGAGTTAGCAACGTTGGGTATAGCGTACGCAAAAGAGAATAAGGCTGATTATAGTGGAGCTGTAGAAGCCTTTGGTAAGATAAAAGATAACAAGGAAAGTTCATACTCTGCTGTGGCAGCGTTGGGTGCAGGAAGATGTTATCAAAAGCTTGGGGACAAAAGCAGGGCTCTTGCTACATATGAGTCCGTGATCATGGCAAATCCGGATACGGATTATGCAAGACAGGCATCCACAGCTAAGGCTTCGTTATGAAACATTTGTTCAAATATACCATAGTGCTTCTGTTACTGTTCCTAGTGTTTGCCTCTTGTGCTAGCAAAAAAGATGTGGTCACCAACAGGGATTTACAGTTCATACATCTTTGGTATGTTGATGCTTTTAAAAATCTACAATTTGGTTCAAAAAGACACGAAGCTTCTTCTCCTTTAATAGTTGGAGAGGATCTTTTTCAGGGTGTAAGCGACTCCGATATGATCGTGGTGGATAAGAACCTTGGTTCGATCAAAAGAGTTATTCGTGGTAGTGGTGGAATGGAAACTACGCCGCTGTATTATCAAGGAGTGCTGTATTTTGGTAACAATGAGGGAGAGGTAAAAGCTTTTTCTTATAGAACAGGGGATTATCTCTGGTCCATTAAAACAGGATTCCCCATCTATTCCACACCTAGCACAAGTGACGGAAGATTATTCGTTCTGGGCAGCAACGATGTCCTGTATGCACTGGATATAACGACAGGTAAGACACTGTGGACGATAAAAAAGGATTTTCCTATTAACAGGCCGGTGGTCAAATGGAGCTCTTCTCCTGTATGCTACGAGGAGAATGTGTATGTTGGCTTTTCTGATGGCTCTTTTGTTGGCGTCAATATGCAGACCGGCAGCGTTAGTTTTGAAAAAAAGCTTGTCTCGAGAACAAAATTTAAAGATGTTGATGCAACCCCATATATAGATGAAAAAGTTATCATACTTGCTTCTTATGACGGTAATCTCTATTGCCTTGATAAAAAAACAGGTTCAGAAATATGGAGTATAAAGGATGGTAGCGCAAAATCTGTAAAAGTTGACGGTGATACGGTTTATTTTGCCTCCAACGAAGGGATGCTGTATTCCATAAGCCTCGGTAACGGTAATGTAAAATGGAGTACTAAATTAAAGAGCGGGATCCCTACAACACCGGTGGTAGTTGGAAATTATTTAGTGGTTGGTTCCTCTGAACGAGGAGTGATGTTCTTTAATAAGGATAACGGCAGATATTCCGGAGAATTTAATTCTGGTACAGGGGTCTTTGCGGATCCTATAATTAATGGAGATGTTATTTACTTTTTGTCCAACTATGGAGTTCTGTACGCTCTACAAAAACTTTGATGATTAAAATGAATTTTAGATCTCTTTTTTTATTTTTGCTTTTAGTATCTTCGCTGTCACAGGCTGCAGAAAGGATCTATATTAAAATAGGCGAGCCGGAATTTAAAAAACCGGTACTTGCTTTTAACTCCAAGTGCTCTTTAGAGGAATGCCCACAAACCAAAGAACTAGAAGCTGTTTTTGCCTCAGATATGTCTTTTTCCAATATTTTGATGTTATTACCCAAAGACATGTATCCTGCAGAAAATAAAAAAATGGAGATAGAAGCCTGGAAAGTCAGCGGAGCGGAATATTTTTTGACGATGGAGATCCAAAAAAGGACAGTTGCTGCAAAGCTTGTTAGTCTTAGAACGAACGAGGAAATGTTCTCTGATAGCTTTAAGATCGATGACAGCATTATAGACACGGCGCACTTAATATCCAATCAGGTCTACTATCGTCTAACCGGACAAAAAGGTATTTTCGATACAAAGATAGCTTTTATAGGTAAAAGGCCAAAAGAGGCTATAAAGAATCTTTTTACAATGGATTATGATGGCAGACGTCTTAAGCAGGTAACCTTTTATAAAACTATAATGGTCTCACCTGCCTGGTCACCAGATGGTAACTATATAGCCTACACAAGGTACGCCTTGACCAGGTATAATGGTAAAGGACGTTTGATCAACCCCAACCTTTATCTGTATGATGTTAAAAGGGACAGGGAAAAACTCATCTCTGACCTTCAGGGGCAGAATAGCGGTGCAACTTGGTCCCCCGACGGTAAAACTATTGCTTTTACTTCCAGCAAGGATGGTAATCCGAACCTCTACCTTTATAATATAGAAGAAGGGACCATAAACTCTTTGATACAGGAGTCAGGTATGGATGTGGAGCCAAGTTTTTCTCCTGACGGTAAGACATTGGTGTTTTCTTCCTCTAGGACAGGGAATCCGGAATTGTATCGACTGGAAATGGCGACTAAAAAACAAACAAGGATAACTTTCTCAAGATATTATAATTCTTCACCCTCCTGGTCCCCTGCCACCGACAGAATAGCCTTTGCAGGGCTGGATAATCCTTTTGGAAAAAGAGCTTACTTTGATATTTTTCTGATTTCACCAACAGGTGAACAGCTGGAGAGATTGACCATAGATAGTGGTAATAACGAGGATCCCTCGTGGTCCCCGAATGGGAGACATCTTGTCTTTACCTCAACAAGGCATGGTGGCTCTGATATTTATTTCATAAACAGCGATGGTACTGGAGAAAAAAAACTTACCAGCGGGATACTTTGTTATTCTCCTGACTGGTCTCCTTCCTGGAAATAGGCATCCTTTCCTCTGTCATAATAATAAATAATGAATGTATCGTTGTTGTTTTTATTTTTTCTGATAACGGTCTCTTTATATCCGTCGTTGTTTAAGTCCAATATCTGGAACAGATGAAGGTCCTGATCCTTTACTTTTGTTATTGGGAATAACGGATGCCTAGAGGCACTTCCATCTTTTTTTATGTGAAGATTGAAGATCGCATTGTAGTGAACATCCTTTGGAAGGCTTGGGTCCGCCCAAGAGGCTAAAACCGATAGTGTTTTCATTCCTCCCATATCCAGTGGAGCTTTTATGGCTGCATATTCTATCTCTGTTTTCTGGGGGTCTTTTCCTACTACCTGATAATATATTGTATCACAGCTTCCTGCGATAAGTTTTTCGTCATCAGCTGTTACCTTTTCCTCGGCGGAATTATAAAAATCCATTCTGCTGTCATAGTAATCGTAAACAGCTATTACATAACCGTTGTCCGGAAAATTAGCCAACTTTTTTTCTATTCTTAGTACAGTATAGAACTCTGGTTTATCTTCAGAATTTTCTGCCAAGGGCTTGGAATAATCAAAGCTTGTTACACTTGCAATAGCGACTGGTTTTGAATCATAATAGATAAGGGCTTTTTTATTTGCTGTATCGCAACTGAGTGTTGCAAGTGCTTTTTGAAGATCGTTCTGTTGCAAAACAGCATCATGGTCAGAGGCTGAGGCCCTAAACCTTGTTTGTACACGGAACTTATCCATGGCTATATGTCCTATTGCAAAACTCTCACATTCCTTTACCGCAGTTTTTTCAACTTCTGGAGTTGTTTGCTCTGTGCTGGTGAGGGGTGCTTCTCCTTTGAAATATTTTTCCAAATAGGGAGCATATTTATAGATAAAGTAGGTGCTGGTAATTACGACGTATATTACCAAAATGGCTATGAGCAGTTTTTTAAACATACAGTTCCCTCTTATCTGGCATTTTTTTGCTCAAGTACGGTTATTTCCACATAAAGTTCTTTTTCTTTGTTCTCTATTATGATCGGCTGTTTGCTGTTTATGTCTATTTTGGTAAAAAGAGTTTCTTCATCCAGAGGTACTATTTCAAGTTCATTGAGAAGTCCTGCTTCCTGTTTGTTATTTATATGGTCAATGAGCAGGTATCTATTATTTTTTACTTCAAGGGTAAAAACATGTTTATCCAGCTTTCCCACACCGTCAAGAATAGCCTGTTTCTTCTGCTTGTTGATGCTTGCGTAAACAGTTAATTTTTGTTTTTCATCCTTGCTGGTTATTTTTACTTTCAATATTTGCTCTATCGTTCCCTGGGATAAATCGAGATCACGATGATCAAAATTATGGGCGCAGGAGGTGAGCAATATCAATAGAACTATAAATAAAAATGCTCTCTTATTTTTTAATACTTGCAGGACTTCTTTGTGGTTCTTCATTAATACGCTCTAAAAGTTTCCTTATGGATACCTTTTTATCATTGTGTTTTTTTGAATTCAACATATCTGTCAAAAGTTTCTTCATTTTAATTTGTCCCTCGATATCGTTCGCCTTTTTGTATATTACCAGCATATGCTCAAGCAGTTCCTGCTCGAAAAGATCTTTTTGCTGTATCAGCACGGCTATCCTGGCTGTTTGCTGTTTTGCAGCCTCCAAGTTGCCTTCTTTATAGTTGAGCCATGCAATACTATCTATAATGTAGGGGTCGTCAGGAGAAAGTTTAAGTGCTTTTTCCAACAAGGTCCGTGCTTTTTTGAACTCTATCCCTTTGTCGGCGTAACTATATCCTATATAGTTTAATATCTCCGGACTGTTTGGGTTTATCTCTATCAGTTTTTCCATGGTTTTAAGTGCATTTTCTTTTTGTCCGTATTTATCGAACAGTATGGCCAATGCATATATAAGAGCATCATTCTTGGGATAGTCCTTTATTGCATCCTGCAGTGAACTGACTGCAGCCTGTTTATTGTTGATACTGTCGTACAAGGATGATTTTTCTATTACTATATACGGCAACGGGTTTTCTCCGTAAAACCGATCCAGATAGTCTATGGCCTTAGTTATGTGCTCTTTCCCACCCAACTTGATGTTGGTCATTATTATTCTGTTATTTAGCTCATCGTTGCTGCTGCCGGTGGCAGCAGAAAGTTGTTCCAGTTTTTTTAATAGTTTTTCTCCGGAATATGATCTTTCGTACATTAGTGTTAATGTGACTATAGATGGGTCATGCTCAGGGTTAAAAGATATCGCTGTAAGAAGTTCTTTTTCTGCTTGCTGGATCTTTCCTGCTTCATAAGCCATTAACCCAAGATAGTAATGCGGGAATTCTTGTGCTGGATTTTGTTTTGCATATTTTTCTACAAAGATAAGGGCGTCATTCTTTTTGCCCAACTCTATTAAAAGAGAGATCTTATAATTGGTTGCATCCTTGTTCTCCGGGTCTATCCTTAGTAGTTCCTCGCAAGTTTTTAAGGCCTGCGCATAATTCTTTGCAGAGAGCATAATTTCTAAATAAGTATTTAGTACTCCAAATGACCTATCTTTTAGTTCTAAGGCTTCTGTTATTTCTTTTTCTGCTTTTTCCTGTTCTCCAATTTCCAAGTAGGTGGAAGCTATTTTTGCCTTTAATTCTGCGGAGTTCTTATCATGCACAGCCGCTTCCTTGTATTCGTCAAGTGCTCCAAGGGTGTCCCCGTCCAATCGTTTTTGTTCTGCCAGCATATAATGTAGATATGATTGGTCGTCTGAAGCAAAACACAACTTAGAGGGCAGTATCATTAGCAATATGGTAAAAATCATCCTCATTGACCACCTTATCGGCAGCCAGTGGTGATACCTTTAGCGCTTGACATCATAGGCCCTAAAAAATAAAAGGGTGGGTATGCAATGGTCAGTGGACATGGTTCCGGGTACCCCAGAAATAGTAACCTTAGGAGTTATTCTGATCCTGATATTTTGTATAGATATCCATGAAGTCTTAAAGAAGTTCTGGAAACGTAAGACTAGGTAAAATATGAGCGTTGAGCTTAACAACAGCAGGGTCATTAAGAGGTATGGCAACAGGAAGCTTTATGATACGGAGCTTAGCCGATACGTTACCATAGAAGAAGTTGCAGGGCACATACGGAATGGTATTTCTGTCCGTATAATAGATAACAAGACCGGTGATGATATTACCAGCTCGACCCTTGCGCTTATTGTTCTAGAAGCAGAAAAAAAACAAAGATACAGCTCGAACTCCAGTATCTTAGAGTCCGTTATTAAAACAGGCACTCTTACGGACTTTATAATAAACTCAACCGATTCGGTTAAAACAGGCTTGGAAGAAGCAGAAAAGTGGGTTGGTCAACTTGTTGACAACAATAAAGTGTTTTGGAATGATATGAAAAAATACATCAAGACCAACAAAGATGCTGTAAAATTTGAGGACTTCGGGGCGAGAATGGAAGAATATTTTAAGACCACAATAGAAAAAATGAGACACTCGGCAAATAAGGAAAGACTAAAACTTGAAAGAGAGATATTAACACTGAGACAACGCGTTATAGAACTTGAAGATAAAACAAAGCAACATGAGGAAGAAAAAAGAAGAAAGGAGGTCCTTGACCAATGAAACGATCTTTTTTTGCGTTTTTATTTGTTAGCTGTTTATTAGTAGGCTCCGCCTATGCAGATCAAGGGGACCTTTCGTTTGGTTTTGATACTGGGCAAGTTGGTTTGACAAGTCCTGGAATGAGTTCGTTTGGCACTAACGGTTTTGGCTTTGGTGGATACTTAACTTATGCCGCATCTGAACTTTTCGCACTTGATATGAATGTGATCTATTCACAACACAGTGGCAATGGTTCTTATGGAGCGAATGCTTTCTATCCTACGCTTGCATTGAAGTTTGGTATGACGTTTGATCAACTATCTCCATATTTAACTACTGGTATTGGTGTTTATAGAACTTCTTTTCATGGCACTATGAGTGATATAGCAAATTATAATTATGGGGCTGCAACTGCCTTTGGTTTTAACATCGGTGGTGGACTGGATATTGATCTGGGGAAGATGTTCATAATAGGACTCCTTGTAAGGTATCATCCCGTTCTAGGAAAGTCTGTTACTGGAGTACCTGGAGGAGCTGGTGTTGATGATATGTGGGACGCATTATTTAGGATAGGTGTGAAATTTAAGACGGAAACAAAAGGGGGCTGGGATTAAAACCATGGAAATAAAAATTACTTACAACAAAGCCAATCAACCCAAAGGTGAGAAGAAAACATACGATCCTAGGTTTGGAACCTCCTTTACAGATAAGATGTTTACTATGTACCATGATAAAGAGACCGGTTGGCATAATGCAGAAATAAAGGACAATGAACCTTTTTCTTTATCGCCAGCAACGTTGGTGTTCCATTATGGACAAGAAATATTTGAAGGGATGAAAACATATAAATGGGATGATGGTAGGCTCTGTATTTTTCGCCCAGACATGAACGTTAAAAGATTTAATAAATCCGCAGAACGTTTGTGCATGCCGACGATAGAGGAGAACGTTTTTATAGAAGCGTTAGAAAAACTTGTTTGGGAAGATAGGGACTGGATACCAAAAGAGCATGGACACTCCTTGTATATGAGACCAGCTATGATCGCTGTGGATCCTGTTCTAGGAATAAGACCAGGTTCGAAATACATCTTCTTTATAATTGACTCACCAACAGGCTCGTATTTTCCTGAAGGTATAAACCCTGTAAAAATATGGGTCAGTGATTCATATGTGAGGGCCGTTAAGGGCGGTATAGGAGAAGCAAAGACCGGTGGTAACTACGCTGCAAGTCTTAAGGCTATGAACGATGCAAGATCAAAAGGCTATTCTCAGGTGCTATGGCTAGACGGTAGAGAAATGAAATATGTTGAAGAAGTTGGTTCCATGAATATTTTCTTTGTTGAGGATGGAAAGGTCATAACGCCAGTATTAAACGGAAGTATCTTACACGGTATTACAAGGAGTTCTGTTATAACTTTAGCTAAGGACCTTGGTTACACAGTTGAAGAAAAACAAATAGCTATTGAAGACATATGCAAAGGGATATCTTCAGGGAAAGTAACTGAATGTTTTGGTAGTGGCACAGCCTGCGTTATAAGTCCAGTTGGTGAATTAAGTTACAAGGAAAAGTCTTATGTACTTAATGATTGTAAAATGGGGCCTGTTGCAAGAAAACTTTATGACACTCTTACTGGTATTCAATATGGTACAGTAAAAGATAAGTTCGGTTGGATGAAAGAGATAAAACCAAGATAAATAAAGATGGACATAAAATATTATAGCACCAACCAAAAAGCTCCCAGCGTTGATTTCTTTTCTGCAATACTCACAGGCCAGGCTCCAGACAAAGGCCTGTATATGCCAGATAGATTTCCAAAAGTAACTAAAGAAGACTTTGAGAAGATGCGGGGCTTGGAATATTTTGAAGTTGCTTCATTGATACTCAAAAAATATCTTAGTGAGATGCCAGAGAAAGAATTATTGGAAATGTGCAAAAGTGCTTACACATTTTTTCCGAGATTAGAAAAAGTAGAAGATAACAGATTTGTAATGCGTTTAGATACCGGACCTACAGCTTCGTTCAAAGATTTTGCTGCGCAAATTATGTCCAGGCTAATGCAGTTCGCCGTTAAAAAGGGAGAAAAGCTAAGGGTCCTTACGGCTACTTCTGGTGACACAGGTTCCGCAATAGCGAGTGCTTTTCATAATATTAAGAATGTTGATGTCGTAATACTATTTCCAGTGGATGAAGTTTCTGTCAATCAGCGCAAACAGATGACAACTTTAGGTGGGAACGTAACTGCCGTTGCAATAAGGGGCAAATTCGACGACGCACAGGCTATGGTTAAACAAGCTTTTACAGATAAAGAATTAAAAGGGCTTAACCTTACTTCTGCTAATTCAATTAATATAGCTCGCTTACTTCCACAATCAGTTTATTATTTTTGGGCTCACTCAAAACTTACAAAGAATGTAGAAGATAAGATCTCTTTTTCCATCCCGTCCGGTAATTTTGGAGACATGATGGGAGGGGTGCTTGCCTGGAAAATGGGACTTCCTATTGAAAAACTTATAATTTCTACCAACGCCAACGACGAAGTACCAAAGTTCTTTAACGAAGGGGTCTATAAAAAAATAGAACCATCTAAGGAGTGTATTTCTAATGCAATGAATGTTGGACATCCATCTAATTTTGCAAGGTTGGTAAATATTTTTGGTGGAGAGATGGACGAAAAAGGTAACATAAGCAAGTCACCAGACCTTAAAGAAATGAGAAAATTTTTATATGCTATTTCTGTGGACGATAATTCTACTAGGGAAACAATCCGCGATACTTATAATGAATATAAGGTTCTGTTAGAGCCACACGGCGCTGTAGCTTGGTGTGGGCTGCAAAGGTATCTAAAAGAGAATCCAACTGAAGATAAAAAACTTTATGTAAGCTTTGAGACTGCACATCCAGCCAAGTTCCCAGAAGAGATCCATAAAATATTGAATATTGATCCACAGGTCCCAAAAAGTCTTGAAGGGCTTGATAAACTTAAAGAGAACTATAAAACCATAGATGCAAATTATTCATCGCTGTGCAGCTTACTTAAAGATAATTTTTTGTAGGAGTAAAATGAAACGCCTCATTATTGTTTGCGATGGAATGTCTGATTATCCAATAAAAAAATTAGGGAACAAAACTCCGTTAATGGTGGCAAAAAAGCCTTTTATGGATAAGTTGGCTTTAGAGGGTGCTACGGGTACTTTTAAAACAGTTCCTGACGATATGTCTCCAGGTTCCGAAGTCGCGAACCTATCTATAATAGGTTATGACCCTAGAGAGAACTATTGCCAAAGAGGTGTTCTGGAAGCAGCAAGCCTAGGTGTAAAACTGGCGCCCACGGACCTAGCATTAAGATGCAACCTTATCTATGTTAAGGACGGCAAAATAGCTAGCCACTCTGGTGGGGATATTGAGCATGCAGAAGCGGAAGAAATAATCAAACTGTTGAACAAGGAACTTGGGACTAAAGATATAAAGTTCTATCAAGGTTTTCATTACAGGCATTTGCTGGTATTAGGTGCTGGAAGCGACAAAATTAAATGTTATCCACCCCATGACCATGTTGGAGAAAAGTATAGTGATCTTATGATAACGAATGCAGACACCAAAGATAACGATGGCCAAAACACCGCAGATATTTTGAATGAGCTGATATTAAGATCAAAACAGGTACTCGAAAAACTTCCTTCGAATAGTGAAAAAGCAAAAAAAGGCGAACGCTACCCAAATTTGATCTGGCCATGGGCACAGGGTCACAAACCAAAGATGAAGACGATAAAGGAATTAACAGGGCTTAGTGGAGCGACCATAACAGCTGTTGACCTAATAAAGGGTTTAAGTATTTACGCAGGGATGGATATTATTCCTGTGGAAGGCGCAACGGGTAATTATAAAACTAATTACGAAGGTAAGGCGCAAGCTACACTTGAGGCACTACAAAAATACGATTATGTATTTTTACACATTGAAGCTGCAGACGAAGCAAGCCACGATAGGGATATTGATCTAAAAATAAAAGTTATTGAAGATCTTAATAATAGACTTCTTGCACCAATACTAAAAGGTATAGTAGATAAAAATATTGATATCAGGATAGCACTGCTTCCGGACCACTCAACTCCTGTTGAATTAGGGAATCATGTTAAAGATGCTGTTCCAGTTGTTTTTTGGGGCAGTGGTATAAAACCTGACGGCATAAAAACTTTTGATGAAGCAAGCGTAAAGCAAGGTTCTTTAAAAGAGATGTCGCAAAAAGATTTTTTTAGATCTTTTTTAATGCCTGCTCAAGGTCAGCGATAATATCATCTGGGTGTTCCGCACCTACACAAAGACGTACTAGGTTATCTGGAATATTTGCCAGTGCTCTGCCTGCAGCACCTTGCTGTTGATGCGTTGATATTGATGGGATCGTGGCCACACTTTTAATACGTCCAAGATCTGTTGCCCTGAAGATCCTCTCCAATGAGTCGAAAAACTTTCTGGTAGGCCCCACTCCGCCCTTTACACAAAAAGACATTAAGTGACCATAGCGATTCATGGCCCTTTTGTATTCAGGGTCATGTTCAGCGTCAACTAACCACATATATTTGCTTGCCAGCTTATGTAATGGATGATTTGGCAAACCAAGATACTGTACGCTTTCTATTTTATTATGAGTGCTCAGATATTCTGCGACCATCATAGTGTTTTTGCTTAGATGATCCACTTTGGACCTAAGAGTACGAATGTCGTTCAACGTCATGATAGCCTGCATTGGGTGTAGATTTGGGCCGTTATCACGATTAGGTAAAAGTTTAACATAGGCTGCAAAATCTTTCTTCATAGCCTCGTTATCTATGTTTGAGGTAAGATTCTGACGTGCTATTACAGCACCGCAGATACCAAAACCGCTACTTGTCATTGTTTTAGAAACGGATTGGACAACGATGTCTGCACCGTGTTCTATAGGACGTAGTAGGGCTGGTGTTGCTATCGTACTGTCGCAGATCAAAGGTATGTTATGGCTGTGCGCAAGGTCAGAGACCTCCTTGATATCAAAAAATCCAAGCCCAGGATTGCTAGGTAATTCCCCATATAAAAAACGAGTATTCTCGTCTATTTTTTCTGCCCACTCATTTATATCTGTTGCGTTCTTTACCCATCGGCATTCAATGCCCCTTTCTTCCATAAGACGTACGTTGAACTGTTGGAATGTTCCGCCATAGCACTGGCTGCTTGCTACAAAATTTCTGGATTCCTGTTTTGACTTGGTCCTATGGACTAAAAAAGGTTGGACTGCTGTCATGATAGCTGCCATGCCGGAGGACGTCGAACAACAGGAGGTTTCACCACCGAAGCCGTAACCTTCCAAAAGAGCGATCGTCCATTCGTAATAATAGGTAGAAGGGTTAGCTATTCTAGAATAGGTCCACGATGGAATAAGATAGGACAAGGCTGCTTCCATTTCATCTGAGTCGTGGAACACCTGAGAGGTGCTCATGAAGATTGGTTCTATTATTGAACCTTGATAATCATCGATTGCATCTTGCACACAATAAAGACCATGCACCGCAATCGTGTCAAACTTCCATTTTTTAACAACATTTTTTATATACTCGCTACGATTCGCTAAATATGCATTATTCTTATCTATATACTTTTGCATACCAGGCGTGATGTTCGTTTGGTTCGAATTTGACATTTGGTCCCCCAAAAATGATTACTTTAGAATATTTTATTACTTTGTATTTGGTCTTTAGACAAGTGAAACCAATTCCCGCCTAAAATGACGACATTTGGACTACTTTGTGGTATAATAAATAGATATTCCTAGTTAAAACCACGAGGGGTGAGAGATGCAAAAGGTAGTACTTCTATTCCTTATAATCAGCTTTGGCGGGATTTTAGAAGCAAATCAGGATGCCTGCCGCAAAAAAGGCATAACGGCTTGCACAGATGCTTTTATTAAAGATGCCTCTTGTTTTCCAGTTATGAAGAATAACTGTTTTAAGTGTAAAGATAACAAAACTCCTAATAATTGGAGACGTGCTGAAAGGAAGAGAGAAAAGGCATATGGAAATTATAAGTTTATGGTATTTGATGGGATTGGACTGCTTTCTCAGATCGATGGAAATACAGAAACTTTTTATTACAACAGCGTTAACACTCTTGAACACAATGAAACTAGCGTAGAATTTTTCTATCAACAAGCCAAGATCCGAAGTTTTGATTCTCCATTAGCTATAGAGGATGCCGCAGAACTCAAAGCCAATACGTTCCACCCCACAAATAGCAGAGAACATTTGGACAACGTACCTGTTGTTGATTCTTATCTTAGATACACCAATTTACCACACGGAGACAGTGCTCTTAGTAGTGAGTTATTCTGTTATGCATTAGAAGGGTTTACTTCATACGATCCAAAGTACGAAGATGGTAGTGGGAACCTTTCAGAAAAAGCAGCTAGTTTTAATATGAATTGGCCTAAGGATAAGAACGGAAGGCTTCAAGGTTATGAAGAGAGGTATGGATTGGGGGGATTTAGTGTGCATTGCGGATCACATACTAATGATCGTTATAAAAATTCTCCATCAGACAACGTATATGCTTTTTGCATAAGTAACCCTACTAAATGTGATACTAAAAAAGCGGCTTTAACGCAGTATTATAATGAGTACCTCAATTATTTGGAAACTAATCATCCAACACCATGTCTTTGCAGCGAAGGCCTAGGGCATGATACTTCTAAGCAATGTATGGATGAGATCAGAAAGAAAAACCAGGAAGGATTAATCACTTGTTATATTGAAAATTCTAATAATACAAAAAGAGAATCAATAACAGTTGATGATTTTATAAAATTCAAAAATACTGGTGAAGACATAGGTGTTGAAAGTGCCAAAAAGTGGTGGTCTTCGCTGCCAGACAGCATACATAAATATATAAATGAAGATAGGTATTATGGTATATATAAATATTTACAAGCTACCGCTTATGTTGATGACGAAGCTCACAGAGCACAAAAAAAATCATCTAATGTGTTTGTTGACGGTAATGTCTCTGAATTTTGTGTTGCGCCAAAGCCGGTAACAGGTGACGCGATGTTGTCCAGCGTTGATCAGTTTAAAAAGAGGATGTTAGGAATATTTGACCTTAAATGATCATGTTGAACATGTGAATGCACGGTTGTGAGAGAGTACTCGCAGTTTGTTAAAATAGATTGCGAGTATTTTTTCGCTAGACGAGGAAGGCAATGTGAGCCGACTAAGGTGTAGCTTAACCTACTCCGCAGGAGGCGAACCCGAAGCCTGACGAAGTATAGCAGAAAAAAGACGAAGCAAGCTGGTGCACCGCGAGGGAGTCGAACCCCCAACCACCGGTTTCGAAGACCGATGCTCTATCCAGTTGAGCTAGCGGTGCATATATAGGCTTATAAGGCTTATAGACCGGCCCTGTCAAACCTTAAAAAAAGACTTGACAATTAGTAAATTACAATGTATAATTAGATAAAAGTATAAAAGGTCTATAGGAGGGAAATATGTTCTTTAAAACATTAAAAATGCTAGGAGCGGTTACTTTTGTTCTTTTTATTTCTTCCTGTACCTTGCATGTCCTTGCACAGCTTGATACCGGTAATAGTAACTCAACACCGTTACAGTTTAAATACAACCCCACCTTTAGCAACGAAGATACAAAGATCTATCGTCTTGATGCAGCAACTATAGATTCAGCTATAAGTGCTCAATTTGCTGAGGCAGAACAATATTCTAAAGATGTAGATGGAGATCTCGAACTTAGTGATCCTAGCAAAAATAGTCTTTTCATGGTTTTTAACAGCGACTATTCATCCGCCGATGTTTATGTTCTGCTGACAACTGAAGGAGTAGTTAGAGTTTTTGAAAAAGGGATGACTATAAAGGATAATATTATAACCAGTGCGTCTCTTGGAGAGGCTGGAACCTTGACGTTTGGAGACAATAAAGCCTTTTTAACTATTGCAATAATTTCCCATCATGGCCTATATACGGCTGCTGAAACACCATTTGTGTTCGATAAACTTGCATCTGACTCAAAAAAATATGCAGAAGTCCTAACGGAAGTTCAAAAGCAGTTGTTCATTACAAAAGATGATATCACCTACACAATAAATCCTGCCATGGCAGCACCCGTGCTAAGCAAAGGATTTATTTCAAAGAATTATGTGCCAGCTGTGATCTTTTATTTCAGTGTTGATGATTGTCCGTTTACTACAGACAAGGATCAATTTTTACTGCTCTTCACAAGTGAATTCGATGGTTCCTTACGATATGTTGCTTTTTTGGATAACCCAGCTATTACCATTCCTAATTATCCTATGAAAGGGACCAATACTAAAATTGATGAGGTCTTTGGGGCTGACGACAGTATTACTTTGGGTTGGAAGTGGTTCCATTAGGCTGCAGTTGACAGGGATACTATTTTTGTATTAAATCCAGAGCCCTGACCCAGTATTTGGGTCGGGGCTTTTTATGTTTAATAAACTTATAAATGGATTTAACAGCCTTTTTGCTAAACTGCAAAAACAGGGAACTATAAACGAAAAGAATATAGATTCTGTTTTTGAAGAGATACGTCTCTCTTTATTAGAAGCTGATGTTCACTATGATGCCGTAACAAAATTTTTAGAAGACGTAAAACAAAAAGCTGTTGGACAAAAAATACATAAAGCACTTTCGCCACAACAACAACTATTAAAGATCTTACAAGAATCACTAACGGATTTGCTTGGTAAGAGTTCAAGCTCTTTAAGTTTAGGTGGTTCACCTGCGATTATAATGCTGGTCGGTCTGCAAGGGTCTGGTAAAACCACCACCGCCGTAAAACTAGCACGTTACCTTAAAGAAAAACTGAACAGGAATCCTTTGTTGGTTGGAACTGACTTTGCTCGTCCAGCCGCTGTAGAACAGTTAAGTATACTTGCGCAGTCTGCGAACCTTGATTGTTATCAAGCCAATAAAAGAACTGCTATAGATGCTGTAAATGAAGCAAAGGCCTTTGCTGGCAAGAACCAGAACGATGTTCTAATAGTAGATACTGCAGGAAGATTGCATATAGATAATGAACTTATGCAGGAATTGAGTTCGTTACAAAAACAGTTCTCACCTACGGAAATTTTACTTGTTGCAGATTCTATGCTTGGTCAGGATGCAGTAACTGTTGCCAAGGAATTTGATTCACTACTTAATTTAAGCGGTTTTGTACTAACAAAGTTGGATAGTGATACAAGGGGAGGAGCCGCACTCAGCCTCTATTATACAACAGGCAAGCCGATCAAGTTCATGGGGATCGGAGAAAAAACTGATGCACTGGAAGTATTTCATCCGGAAAGAGTTGCTTCCAGGATACTAGATCTGGGCGACATGCTCTCCTTGATAGAAAAGGCGCAATCGCAGTTTGACCAAAAAGAAACGGAAAAACTTGAAAAGAAATTAAGGAAGAATGAGTTTGATATAGAGGATTTTAGGGACCAGATAAAGCAACTTAAAAAGCTGGGTTCTATGGAAAGCCTTCTTTCTATGATACCTGGGTTTTCTGGACTTAAGGGTAAACTCAAGGGATTGACCCCTCCAGATGAAGAATTAAAGAAAATTGAGTCAATGATCAACTCTATGACCCTAAAAGAGAGGCAAAAGCCTGAAATCATTAATGGAAATAGGAAAAAGAGGATCGCCTTGGGTAGCGGAACCAGTGTAAATGACGTGAATAAGTTCCTAAAATCATTTAATGATATGAAAAAAATAATGAAAAACTTGCCAAAAACTGGATTTTCTGGTTTACGGATATAACCGGTGCTGGTCCGCCAGTGCTGTAATTTCAATTAGGAGGCTTTTAGCAAAATGAGTGTTTGTATTAGAATGTCAAGACAAGGGGCAAAAGGTGATCCCTTTTATAAAATAGTTGTCGCCGATAGTGAATTCAAAAGAGATGGTCGATTCATTGAAAAAGTGGGTACTTATGATCCGAACGTAAAGAACGGTCTTGCTCTTAATATGGAAAGAGTAAAGTACTGGTTGAGCGTTGGTGCAAGGCCGACTAAGACAGTCTATTCCCTGATCAATAGGAAATAACTGTAGTGTTTTCGAATGGAGGTGGAGGAATGGGAGATCTTAAGGAACTAGTGGCCGTTATGGCGAGAGCGCTAGTTGACGCCCCCGACAAAGTTGAAGTGTACGAAACTGCAGGAGAGCAAACCACTGTTATAGAGCTCAGAGTTGCAAAGGAAGACCTCGGTAAAGTAATTGGAAAGCAGGGAAAAACTGCACGCTCAATGAGAACCATACTCAGCGCAGCGTCTACCAAACTAAGAAAGAGGTCAATACTCGAGATAGTGGAATAAAGACCTATGAAACAACAGGTTGTTGTTTCTGGGCGTACGCTCTTAAAAATCGCGATAATCAAAAGTTCATTGGGCATAAAAGGGGACATGAAAATTGTTCCCTTTTTTTTAACTGTAAAGGAACTGAAGGAGCTACTATCCACTTGCAGTAATGAAGTATATCTTTTCTCTGTTGGTACTTTTCCTAAAAAAATAAGTCTTAAAGAAGTAAAACAAAATAATCTTGGGCTTACCATTAGCCTCGTTGGAGTTAACGACAGAACCAGTTCAGATAAACTTAAAGATCTTGAAGTGCTAGTTGATAATGATGCGTACAAGGTTTTTTTGGTTCGTACTAAGAATATATTCAGGCTAGTAGGTTATAACGTCATAGATAAAGATATGGGGCAGCTTGGACAAGTGCATGACGTTCTAAGAGGCAAGCAGGAACTCTTATCATTAGACGACAAAGAGGAAAAATTGATTCCTTTTGTTAATGATTTGATAGAATCTGTTGATGATGATAACAAGGTCATAAGAACAATACTTCCAGAAGGGATCTTTTAAAAAATGAGATTTGATATAATTACACTTTTTCCAGAGCTGATCTCTGGTTACTTTCAGGATAGCCTTATAAAGAAAGCTCAGGATAAGGGCGTGCTCTCAATAGAGCTGCATCAACTCAGAGACTTTGCTACGGATAAGCACAAACAGGTGGATGATTCTCCTTACGGTGGTGGAGCAGGGATGTTGCTTAAGCCGGATGTTCTTGGGGCCTGCGTAGAGAACGTTGTTTCTAAGTTACCTAAAAAGCCATTGATAGTATATTTAAGTCCACAGGGAGAAAAATTGAACAATACGATGGCAAAAGAACTTGCCCAGGAAGAAAATATAGTACTTGTTTGTGGACGATACGAAGGTGTTGATCACAGATTCATCGAGCTTTTTGTGGATAAGGAAATATCCATTGGTGATTACGTTCTAGGTGGAGGAGAGCTTGCTGCTGCTGTTGTTATAGACGTGGTAAGCAGGTTCGTCCCAGGTGTGGTTGGAAAAGAAGAATCTGTTCTTAATGATAGTCTGGAGAACTCAATGCTTAAATATCCTCAATACACAAGGCCAAGAACATATAAAGAACTTGAAGTTCCTGAAGTCCTCCTGTCAGGTAATCACAGCGAGATAGAAAAATGGAGAAAAGAGCAATCTCTTAAAGCAACGACTAAAAAAAGGAAAGATCTTTTATGAATATAATGGACCATGATATTTATGTTACCTTAATACATCATCCTATTAAAAATAAAGACGGAGAAATAGTTACTACTGCAGTTACCAATATGGACGTTCACGACATCGCAAGGCTGTCTGCAACTTTTGGTTTTAAAGCCTATTATGTGGTTACACCGATCTCCGAGCAAAAAGCCCTTGTAGCAAGAATAATTGAGCACTGGAAAGGCACCTATGGGCGACTCAGGAATAACAATAGGTCCGCAGCGTTGAATTTTGTGGAAATAAGCACCAGCCTTGAAGATGCTATTTTGGATATAGAAACAAAGACAGGCAAAAAAGTTAGGACCATTGCAACGTCGGCCAAAAAAAGTGATCGCACCATAAGTATTCCTGATTTCGCCAACAAAGAACTAAGTAAGGAGAACGCATATCTTTTAATGTTTGGCACTGGCTGGGGACTTACAGACTCAGTTATGGATAGCGCAGATTATATCTTTGAGCCTCTGTCTTACGAGACCGGCTATAATCATCTTTCTGTTCGTTCTGCTGTTTCAATTATTATGGATAGGCTGTATAATGCCATAGGAAGGTCATAATGAAAAAAACTGTAGCGTGCGGTAAAACTGATGTAGGTAGAAAACGAGCTGGTAATCAGGATAGTCTTTTAATTAATGACAGGTTAATGCTCTATGCCATAGCAGATGGCATGGGTGGACATAAGGGTGGAGAAATTGCGAGCTCACTGTGTTTGGAAGTCTTTGAATCCGCCGTTTCTAAAATGGTGGAAAGGAATACTGATTTCCAGGTAACTCCTTTTTTAAAAGAGGGTATTTCGCTGGCCTCAATGAGGATACACGAAAGGGCAAGTATGGACGAGAATCTTAAGGGAATGGGAACGACCCTTGTAAGTCTATTTGTAAGGAACGATAAAGCATACATTTCCCAGGTAGGGGACAGTAGAGTATATCTTTATACAGGCGGTGGGCTTTGGAAAATAACAGAGGACCATTCTCTTGTGAATGAACAGGTCCGTTCTGGTCTTATAAGCAGGGACCAAGCGGAAAAACTTTCTTATAAGAACGTCATAACAAGGTCTGTTGGCTTTGAAGAGATAGTAGATGTAGATATTTATGTAAGGGAGCTGCAGTCGGGAGACGTATTTTTGCTTTGTTCAGATGGACTTACGTCCATGATATCTGATCCGGATATAAAAGCTAACATTGATCCAAATGATCTTGCAGGGAGCGTGGGACGTCTGATAGATGCAGCCAATGAGGCTGGTGGTTCTGATAACGTTAGCGTAATACTGTTGAGGGTAAATTAAAACGTACTATGAAATTTAAATTCAGACCATATACACTGATGTTGATACCACAGGATTCCAAAAGGGTCTTTAAGGTAAAGATACCTTTTTATGGATTGGTTACTGGGCTGGCGATAGCAACAGTGGCGATAATATTCCTGTTGTATATTCTGGTAGACTACTTCTATATAATGGGCAGCTTTAGTAATATTGATGAAATACAGGCCAGAAATAGAAAATTGGGTAAGCAGCTTTATTCCTATAAGTTGAGAATAGAAGGTGTAGAGAACAGTCTGGAAAGATTAAAAGCTTTAACTACAAAATTAAAGATAGTTTCTAACATTGGTGGACCTGAACAAAAAGATCAGCAAAATTCGGAAGCAGATATGATAGAGGGTATAGATGATTTTTCTATGAGCAGCGATGCAGAAATAGATGGTGAATTCAGAAAAATGCATAATGACCTAAAAGATGTTGAATATAAGATCGCATATCAGGAAGAGGAACTGACCAACCTTGGGGAATATCTTGCAGAGCAAAGCGCACTGCTTTCTGCTACTCCGTCTATTATTCCTGTAAAAGGTTGGATAACTTCTGTCTTTGGCTCCAGAGTTGATCCTTTTACTAAAAAAATTGAACGACACGAAGGCTTGGACATCTCATCAAGAATGGGAACTCCAATAATAGCTCCTGCGGATGGGGTGGTCACTTTTGCGGGTAACAAACCTGGCTATGGACTAATGCTTAGCATCGATCATGGTTACGGTATTACTACGGTGTACGGGCACAACTCAAAGATTTTTGTAGCTCAGGGTGCAAGGGTAAAAAGAGGGATGCCTATTTCTGCCATGGGAAGCACAGGTCATTCTACTGGCCCACATCTGCATTATGAGGTCAGGGTAAACGGTATCCCTGTGAACCCAAAAAAGTTCATATTGGACAACCCTTGGGAGTAATTGCATAGATGTACCGTCCAAAGGTCTTGGTAATAGATGACGAGATACAGATCTTATCAGCGATGAAACGTTCGCTAAGCGACTCCTTTGATGTTTTTACAGCGCCAAGTATTGCAGAGGCAGGGACTGTTGTATCTAACAATGAAATAGACGTAGTTGTTTCTGATTATAATCTTAACGAAGAAAGGACCGGTGCTGTTTTTTTACAGGAATTAAATAAAGAGCATCCTGGCATTACAAGGATAATGCTAACAGGCTACAGAAAAGATGACGTCGTCAAAGAAGCTATTAATAAAGGTGGGGTTTTTAAGTTCATAAATAAACCATGGGATGAGGTACAACTTAAAAGTGCTATCTTTTCTGCGGCGGAGAGGTCAAAAGCAATAAAAAAGAATTTATCCTCCATAGAGGAAATAAAGAACAATAATCAAAAAATAGAAAAAATAACAGCCATGTTGGAGCGAAGTCTTAAACTTAACGAAAAAAAGTTAAGCGATAACTTGGACAGCTTTACTTCTACTCAAAAGGTACTTAATGCTTCCAACGAGCTCATAGGGACCATCTCTTCCGGTAAAAGTTTTTCCCAAATAGTTAGTGCCGTGCTCCTTGGGATAAAGAATGTGGTAGATTGTGAAACAGTTAGTATAACAAGATATTCTGACAGTGACGGTAAAATATGTGTTTATAACAACTCTGGCGAAAAGAACACTGGCCTTGGACATCACAAGGATTTTTCTGCTTTGTTGAGATCCATCATGAGTTCTAATTATTCTCCTGCAATACTTACCTCTATCTATGCAAAGGATGGTCTTAAGGAGCTTTTTTTTGAGGATACCTCGGTCAGTTCTATTTTGGTGTATCCTATAAATATAAAAACCTTTGAGCCTGATCCCTATCTTTTTATGTTGGCTTTGGGTCGCAAAGGAAAACATACTTTTACCAAAGAAGAAGTCCTTTTACTTAGGGATATTTCTTCAGCTTTATACATCGCCATAGAGAGGATGATGATCTCCAGTTATATACAGAAAGGTCTTAAACAGTGGGAAAACGCCTTTGACTCTATCCTAGATCCTCTTTTTATCTTGTTGCCTGATTACAGTATTGCAAGGGTCAATATGGCGATAGAGAAGATAATCGGAAAGTCCAGCAGTTCAGTGGCAGGAGAGAAGTGCTATAAGATATTCAAAGCAGCCTCTACTGTTTGTGTGGGTTGTATTGCAGCTAAAAGTTTTGAGACTGCAAAAACCAATACTAATGATGTAGTTCCCTGCTTCGATAAAAAAGGACTTTTTGCTTCCTCGTATCCAGTGCTTGATGATAATGGCAACGTTACTTCTGTTATACAATATAACAACGATAGAAGTGCAGAATACAAATTATATAAACAGTTGATACAGTCAGAAAAACTTGCTGCTATAGGTATGCTTGCCTCTAACATCTCTCATGAAATAAATAATCCATTAGGTGGTATCCTTGCCTACTCTCAACTTTTAAAAAGTGAATTGCCCAAAGGAGATGCTCTTAGCAAGGATATGAGTGAAATAGAGGCTGCTTGTTATAGATGTAAAAATATAATTTCCAATCTATTAGATTTTTCCAGAGATACTTCAGGAGATCAAAAGGTTCCTGTGTCCCTGCAAAAGATGGTGGAAGGGACCTTACCCTTGCTTAATATTTGTATAAAAGACCATGAACTGCTTGTTGAAAATGAACAGGAACCTGTTTATGTGTGGGGTAATGCCGGACAACTGCAGCAAGTCTTGTTCAATTTTATAACCAATGCAGTGGACGCAACTCCAAAACATGGCAAAATAACGGTTACTACCAAAAAATCAGGAAATGGAGACTGTTCCTTTTCTGTTTCAGACAACGGGATAGGCATGTCCAAAGAGGCACAAGCAAAAATATTTGAGGCTTTTTTTACTACAAAGGAAAAAGGCAAAGGAACAGGGCTAGGCCTTTTTGTTTCGTATGGTATAATTTTAGACCACAAGGGTAGTATCACGGTTAATAGCGAACAGAATAGAGGCTCAACCTTTACCGTAACCTTACCTTTGTACGACACTGGAGAATAGGATGATACAGGATATACTGAGATATTTTGGTTTTGCTGTTGGGGAGATGCTTCCCTTGGATGGAAGGGCTCACTTTGAATTCATGCATTACTATTTTAAATACCCGCTGCTCACCAATGATAATTTGTTGATAATTTATTCTGCAATACTATTGGGTTTTGTTCTTTATTTTATCAGGGATATTTTTAAGATAGTTTACGAGTCCTTGAAGTCTATAAGGTTGCTGGTCTTGGGAAGGGCAACAATAGTTTCTGTTTGCACAGAGTTCAAAATGTTGAACCTTTTTCTTGTTACCTTAATGGCGACGGCTGTGTATTATCCTGTGGCTGTATGGTCCTATAAATATGACTTCAGTCTTTATTTATCTTGTGTACTTATGGTGGTAGCAGCTATTTTATTAAGGTTGTCTGAGGTCTTTACTATTGTAAAGGTTGATGGGCGGGTTTTTGGTGTAAAGGAGGCTGCTGTTCTTACGGTAGCCCAGATAGTTAGTGTTATCCCTGGGTTTTCCAGAGTTGCCTCAATGATGGCACTGGGAAAATTCATGGGTTCAGAAAAAAAACACCTTGCTGCTTTTGTGCTGATCTCTTTTATACCGGTAGTAATTATACAACTGTTGCTCGTGAACAATGATTATAACTATCTTGTGACCACGCTTACCATCAACTGGAAGATCTTCCTTATAATTTCTGGGATGGTAGTGCTTTCACTTGACCTGATCACCTTAATACTTACGTCGCCTTCTTTTTATAAGTTTTTTTATTATATTGGAGGGGTCGCCCTTTGGACGATCTTGGACCAGTTTTTTTCTAAGAGAGGCCTATGAATATAGTCGTAGTTGATGATGAAAAAATAATCCTTACTGCGGTTACTAGAGTGCTTTCCAAGTCTGGACACGAGGTTCATGCTTTTAGTTCGTGTGAAAATGTGTTGCAGAGTATTCAGACCATAGATCCAGGCTTTATTTTTCTGGACGTAAAAATGCCAGGGTATTCAGGATTAGACCTGCTTAAGGAGATCAGGAGCAAAGGTATAAAAGCCAAAGTGGTGATGATGAGCGGCTATACCACACCGGAGATAATAGAAGCTGCCAAAGATCTTGAGGTGCTTACTTTTCTTAAAAAGCCCTTCGATAATATATATGATATCCTTAAGGTAGTTGAAGACAACACCCGATGACTCTATTTTTAACGATATTGCTTTCGGTATTTTCGTTATTTGCTCTCGACCCCATAGATCAGGTAAGTGTCAAACTTACCGACCCTGTATCAATAGAACAACAAGCAACTAAGATCTTAAAAAATCTTACCTTGGAAGAAAAGGTAGGACAGATGTTCCTCTATGGGTTTCAGGGTAAAAGTTCTTCTGACGAGGTACAACGACTTATAAAACAATATAAACCCGGCGGCTTTATCCTGTTTACCAGGAATATAGGTTCAGAGTCTCAATTAGTGTCACTTAACAGCGATATAAAAAAACTTTCTATAAGTCAAATAGGTCTACCTTCCTTTATTGCAATAGATCAGGAAGGTGGAAAGGTCCTTAGGATACAGAATTTTGGGACTGTTCTGCCGGGTAATATGAACCTTGGTGCAACAAGATCTACTGCACTTAGTTTTTTAGCTGGCAAACTAACGGCGATAGATCTCGAAATGCTTGGCATTAACATTAATCTTGCTCCGGTTCTGGACGTTAACAGTAATGCAAAGAACGAGGTGATAGGGGTAAGGTCTTTTGGAGATGATCCGGAGATGGTCTCACTTTTAGGTGCTGCATACATAAGAGGGATCCAATCCCGTCGTGTTAGTGCTACAGCAAAACATTTTCCAGGTCATGGCAACACTAGTGGTGATTCACATTTTGAAACGCCCATACTTGATAGGACAGAACAAGTATTGTACGACGTAGATTTGAAACCGTTCTTTAGCGCTATTGAAGATGGCGTTGATGCAATAATGACGGCTCATATTGCCGTTCCAAGTATAGATCCTTCTAATAAACCAGCAACACTGTCGCACAAAATAATTACAGGGCTTCTAAGGGAAAAAATGGGCTACGATGGTCTGGTTATAACGGACGATATGGAAATGAGGGCTGTAACAGGCAATTCCGGTATCGGAAGCGCTACTGTAGAGGCTGTTCTTGCCGGTTGCGACATAATAACCATAGTTTGGACTGATTCTGCAAAACAGGAGTCATACAAAGCCCTAATGAACGCCGTTAAAAAAGGAGTTATTAGCGAGCAAAGGATAAATGAATCAGTAAAAAGGATCTTGAGCGTAAAACTTAAAAGAAAGCTTTTCGACCAAGCTAAGGACCCTAAAATAGAAGAGGTAAGAGAGATAGTTGGCAATACGCTGCACCAGCAGATCTCACACTTGATAGCACAAAGATCCATCACTTTGGTAAAAAATTACAGCAACACTATACCTGTAAAGACCAAAGGTCGATTCGTTGTAATAAGTCCCTTTTCTTATTTATCGTCGGAACTTAAGAATTATGGTTTAAATAATATTTTTATAAAAGTTAATGTGAGAATGAAAAAAAGCGAAAAAAGGGCGGTTATCCATGACGCTCTTCAAATGTCTGATGGGATCGCCGGTTATATCATTGCGGCTGTAGATGAGAGTCAGGCTGCAATAGGTAATGAATTGAAGAAGAAGACAAAAAAACCGGTTATAGTCGCCTCATTGGATTCACCTTACATGTATAGTTCCGTTAAAAATGCCGATGCTTATTTGTGCTCGTATAGTTTTCGCTCTCAGGCCATAACTGCCCTTGCAAGAGTTATCACAGGAGATTCAGAGGCTGTTGGAACGCTTCCAGTGGACCTTACTATAAAGCCTCCTGTGCTATGATCCTGAAAAATAGAGATATTGTTATGGAAAGGAAAGTTTCACTCCTGACCTCAACGTTTCTCTAACAGAGACCGGTGGTGTTGGGAAGGGTGCTGCGCTCTTTACTGCACTTAGTGCGAGAGCGTCAAAATCTGCATTCCCTGAGGATTGGGAAATACCAACTTCGCTTATAGAACCGTCATCCTCTATCGCAACCACCACTATCACATTCAACCCTTCAGGTTTCATCCAGTTAGGTACTTTCCAATAGTTGCGAACATATTGTTTTACAGTATGGAAATATGGATTTGCCTGAACAGTTTCTGTTCCACTGCCACCCGTACCGGTGCTGGACATGCTGGTTCCGCCGGCAACTCCTTTTTGGACTTGAAGCCCCTTTATTATTTTTATTTTTGCAAGATAGTTCTGCTCTTCCTGCACGGCATCTTTTATTTTAGAGATCAAAGAGTCTTTTTTAGCAGAGATCTTAACTTTTGAGGGTAGGGCCATTTCCGGTTTTATTTTTACTTCTTTCGTTTGTTCATTAAGCGAGGCAAGATCTTTTTTAAGTACATTTGGCATTCCAACAACGTCTATGTTTATAGGTTCTCCCTCGCCAATACCACCAGAAATAAAAACAGGATTAGATACGAACCTGTAGACCATATTACCGACCAGCAAGAACAATATTATTGTTGCATGTACCGATATTGAGATTATTAACCAGCGCATTATTTCTGCGGAGGAACGGTCACAAGACCGATCTTTTCTACTCCACCCTCTTTTATTTTGCTTATTATTTTAGCAACAAAACCATAAGGGAGTTTTTCGTCGGCCTTGATAAAGATGTTCTTGTTTGTTCTGTTCCTGAACAAGAGGTCTATCCTCTTTTCCAATGCAGCTTCGCTAATTTCCTGGGAATCTATAAAAATGGTTTGATTGTCCTTTAAAGCGACAACAACAGGCGTTTGTTCTTTTTCCATTGCCCCGCCTTTTGCCGAAGGCAGGTTTATCTTTATACCTTGCTCCAACATGGGTGCCGTGACCATAAAGATGATCAAAAGGACCAGAACGACGTCCACGAAGGGCGTCATGTTGATCTCAGAGAACGTTTTCTTGGATGTTCTTCTTAGATCCATTGGACCTTTTTTCTCCCTTACTGCTCGTAGCTTCTGGTTGCATAAACACTTTGTAACTTATGTTCGTGAACTCATATATGAATGAATTTGAACGGTGTTCTATTTTTTCTATTTTTCTGCTTATGTGGTTATAGAAGATTACTGCAGGTATAGCGGTCAGCAAGCCTACAGCGGTAGTAACAAGAGCCTCTGCAATACCAGGTGCAACTGCACTCAAGGTGTTATTATGGTTTACCGCCAACCCCCTAAAAGAGTTAATTATTCCCCAAACGGTTCCCAGCAGCCCTATAAAAGGAGAAGAGGCACCAATTGTAGCAAGAGAAGTTACTTTGGATGAAAAGGCATTTATCAGGATGTCTCTTCTTGCCGTCATTGCTCTTTGGATATTTTCCAAACTTTCGGGAGTATTGCCCAGCTTTACATCACACAACGATTTTAATTCTTCATATCCTGCGGCATAGATACTCGGCAAAAAACCTATTTCATATTTTTGTGAGTCGGCATAGGCCATATCGAGGTCATTGCCTTTTTTAAATTTGTTATAGAACGTTTCGGACTCTTGCTCCGCTCTTCTGATCAAAAAGTATCTGGACAAAAAGACAGCCCAGGAGACCACTGAGAATACTAAAAGTATTATCAGCACCAATTTGATCATTATGTCTGCTTTGGAAACCAAGGTTATTATATTTATATCCATGTGTCCTAGATTTCCACGTATTGCCCCTTATGTCAAGAGTCGCTGGCAGTTCCACAGTATTCATGATATCAAGCAATATATGGCTGAACGTATTGGAATACTTAGTTTAGGCAATTATCCAAAAGTGCTAATGCTTACACCTATGCTTCAAAGGATAAAGAAGCGTGATCCCGGAACATCCATTGCGCTTGTTTGTGATAATTCTGTAATGGAACACAAAAAAGAGCTCCTGCTGGTTGACACTTTTTTGTCTATTGATGATTTGATGGAAAAGGAGTTCGATCTATTTATAAATACAGAAACGGATGACCTTAGCTGTGCTATAGCCTCAAGAGTAAAAGCAGCTTCTTTTAAGGGCTTTATTTGTGATGAGTATGGACGTAAAAGGACGCAGGGTCTTTGGTTCAAATATATCGAGCAACTGAACAACAGGGATTTTTTGAATACGCTGCATTACTCGGACCTCGTTTCCACCGCTTGTGGTTTTGCTGTTAGAGAAGTTGTTAGCTCCAACTTTGATGGCACTGCAAAAAACATAAGTGAACTTTTTTGTTTTGGTCCTTATGGAAGCGGCAACAAGATAACTATTGACGGAGTTGAGTGGCTCTCTGGTTTTGACAGGGATGGTTTTTTGGAATATTTGCCTTCTATGCCTATCAGACTTGGTCCCGAACTTTTTTATGGTTATGTGTATCGGTCTGTATGGAAGTGTACGATAGGCAGGACGATAAGAGCGGGGGACCCTCAAAGGTTCATGTCGCTGGGTGAGACCTATTTGGATAGGGTGGTCGATGTAGAAAGAGAAGTGGATGTACTTTGCGATAAAGTACTTAAAAAGTTCACAACTGAGTCAGTTGAGGAACTGATCAAAATACAGCCCCAATTTTTACAAACCGTAACAAGAATAAAAGAGCTTGCCTTTGAGGGGCAAAAGATAGCAAAAGAATTTTTATCGGCGGCCTCCAGAAATGTCCACAATATGACTGAAGTGAAGGATATAAAGACAAGACTTCAGATTGTAGAAAAAAAGATAGAGGAAACAAAAAATACAGAGAGCTATGTTACACCGTTAATAGATCTTTTTGAAAAAGAAGGGAGTACAGATGATGTGCATAACCTTTTCCCTTTGGCTAAGAGCATAATTCTTTCTTTTGAGGACCTGTTTTCTAGAGCTTCGTTCACAGAAGAAATAATGAAAGGTGTCTGTAAAAATATAAAAGGAGAGGTCCATGAATAAGGAAAGGCTTAGGCAATTCATAAAGGAGATGCCAAAGTGTGATCTCCATGTGCATCTGGGTGGCTCCATTAGGATAGGCACACTCATAGAGCTTGCACAAAAACATAATGTTACTTTACCTACCTATACAGAAGAGGGGCTTAACGAGACTGTTTTTAAGGATTCTTACAAGGCCCTACCAGAGTATCTAAAGGGTTTTGATTATACGGCTGCGGTGATGCAGACCCCTGAGAACCTGGAGCGTATTGCCTATGAATTTGCCTGGGACAACATCAACGAGGGTGTTTGTTACGTAGAGGTCAGGTTCGCCCCGCAACTTTATGTAAATAAATTAATGAATATAGAAGGTGTGTTCAATGCTGTCTCTAAAGGTATGGACAAGGCGCAAAGTGAATATAACACGAGCGATAAAGTTAAAAAGAATGAAGTCCCTGAATTTGAATATGCAATAATTGCCTGTGCAATGCGTTCCATCTCGAGATCGGATTATTTCGATAAACTGGTGGAAGTCCATGGCTCTTCTTCTGCTCGTAGAGTTAGTGCGCTTGCGAGCTATGAGCTGGTCCTTGCAATGACAAAAGCAAGGGACAAAGGCTATAAAATAGTTGGTTTCGACCTTGCTGGAGCAGAGGATGGTTATCCTGCTGTAGAACATAAGGATGCCTATGCTCTTGCTCATAGGAATTTTTTCAGAAAGACCGTTCATGCCGGAGAGGCCTATGGAGCGGAAAGTATTTTTCAGGCAATAACAGAACTGCATGCGGACAGGATTGGGCATGGATATTATTTATTTTCGGAAGACATGATAAAAAATAAAACCATAAAAAATAAACCTGAATTTATAAGAAGGCTCGTTGAATATATTGCCGACACAAGAATAACGATAGAGGTCTGTCTTACAAGTAACTTACAGACCAACCCACGCATAGGGACTCTTATAAATCACAGCTTCAAACAGATGATGGATAATAAACTTAGTATTGCTATCTGTACGGACAATAGGACTGTTTCTAAGACGACGGTTTCAAGGGAGCTTGAACTTGCGGTTGACCATTTTAATCTTAGCTCCAGGGAACTTAAGAACTGTATGATCTATGGCTTAAAAAGAAGTTTCTATCCCGGATCATATATAGCAAAAAGAGGGTATGTTAGAAAAGTAATCGATCACTTTTTGGAAGTAGAAAAAAAATATTTGGATGTTTTTGATAAATAAGGAAGCGAATGAAAGTTCTTATATGTTGCACTACAGAAACCTGGGGTGGTCTTGAGCAAACAGCTTTTAGGGATGCTGTACGCTTAAGGGAACAAGGCATAGATACGGCTATCTTTTGCCTGAACAAAGGTGCACTTTACGAAAAAGCTAGAGAAAATAAAATAGAACTTCACACGGTACCTGCCACAGATTCTTATTTTAGTTATAAAGTATTTAAAAAAATTAAAAGCCTTTGTAGTGACGAAAAGTTTGACATCGTCCACATCCACAGCTTCAATACTATTTTCTCTATCTTGCTTGCGCTGAAGTTCGCAAAAGTATCAATAGTTGCAACCAGACACATTTATGTTGAACACGTAAAAAAGGACTTCTTTCATAAGTGGTATCTTGGACGCATAGATAAGATGCTTGCTATAAGCGAGTTCTCTCGACGTAATATAATAGATACATACCCTATAAAAGAGGACAAGATAGAGGCCCTGTATCTTGGCATAGATCTTAATAAATATGTTCGGGATGAACAAAAAAAAGATAACTTCAAAAACCAGTTCTCTATAGATAAGGCCAAAAAACTTATAGGTGTAATAGGAAGGATAGACCCTGCAAAAGGACAATTGGAGTTCATTAATGCTATCCCAGAAATAATAAAAGGCTATCCGGCCACCCACTTTGTGATAGTTGGTAAAACTACTTCCACCAAAGAACAGAGTTATCTTACAGAGTTAAAGAACAGGATCAGGGAGCTGGGGTTAAACACTTCTGTTACTTTTACAGGTTTTTGCAGTGATGTGTCTTTGCCAATGTCCGCTATGGATATTTTTGTGATGCCATCTTACTTTGAGGCCTTCGGATTAATAGCTATAGAGGCAATGGCGTGTAAAGTTCCGGTTATAGCGACTAATATGGGTAGTATAGAAGAAATAATACCGGACGATGATCATGGTATAAAAATCTTGCCAAAGAGTAGTGAGCAAATAGCTGAGTCAGTAAAAATACTTTTATCTGACCCTACTCTGCGAGAAGAGATAGTAGAGCATGCATACGACTTTGTTATAGAAAAATTCAATGAACAGAATTATTTTAGAAGGCTAAAGCAGCTCTATAAAGGCTTGCTTAAAGAGTCTTCTACAAATTTAGGTATAGAATAACAAGCGTTCAACATTGCTGGTGAAATATATTTTGTGTTTTTTGGCAGTCTGCCTGAAACATCTGCGGTCAATTCAACATTGGTCTTTGAAGCATGAAAGAACAACCACAGTGCCGTAGGATATGTTGGTATTACACCCATGTATGGAGTAACCCAGTTAAAAGCTTTTTTAAGTGTCTGGAACATTAACTGTTGGCTTTCTTTATGTATGAAGGGGGCAAGTCCTTGCGCTGCGAATTGTCCACCGTCTTTTAATTTACTACAACAGGCTTTATAGAACTTTTCCTGGTATAAAGTTATTCCAGGACCTATAGGTTCCGTTGAATCAACAAGTATTACATCAAAGGATTTATCCGGCTGACTTGCAACGTATGCCGCTCCGTCGCCCAACTGTATCTTTACCCGTGGGTCATCAAAACTGCAGGCAATGGTTGGAAGATATTTTCTGGAAGCATCTATTACCATTCCGTCTATTTCTGCTACTATTATTTCTTTCATTGTTGGATATTTGCAAAGTTCCCTTGCAATACCACCGTCTCCACCACCGATTATAAGTGCGCGTTCTGGTTTTTCTACTCTTGATGTTGGAACGTGTGTTAAAAGTTCATGATAAATGAACTCATCCTTTTCTGTTGTCATCATAAGGTGGTCTAAAAAAAGTGCTTTTCCATATAAAGGGTTTTCAACTACGTCAACGGCCTGATATTCCGACTTGTCGGAAAAAAGAACTTTATCTATTGCGTATCCATAAGCCAGTGTTGGTTTTTCGTTCTGTCCGTAACCTTCCGCTGGATAATATTCATATAACCATTTCATTTAGTGGCTCCGTATGTACAGGAATGTTCCTTATTTTTTTGACTCTTAGATCACCCCTGCTAGCCTCTATGGTCTCAACATTTTGTGCTTCAAAAGCTTCTGCCAGATAATCTATAGCTGCTTTTATATTTGGTTCTTCCGAACAAGAAAAATAATCAACAGACGCAAGTCCATGTTCTGGCCAGGTGTGTATGCTTATGTGACTTTCTGCAATTACTATTACGCCACTTACGCCCCACGGATCGAATTGCTTAAAGAATTTACCGACGATAGTTGCGTTAGATATTCTTGCTGCTTCGAACATAGAATCTGCAACATACTCAACTTTTTTTAGAAGTTCACTATTACAACCATGGAGATCTGCAAGAACATGTTTTCCAACTATCTTTTTTATCATTACTATTTTTCTCCTGTCTAAAAATAAGTTCGCATCTATATACAAAAAAATGATACCAAAGTGCAATAAAAAAAGTATGAATAATTTAAGTTTTTTAAAAATAAATCTGTTGGAGCAAAATATGTGAGTAAAAAATTTACGTTTATCGTCGTTGTTGTAAAAATAGTTGGATTTGTCGCAAAACACAAAGTATAATAAAACAACTTTTTTGATGTGTCAAAAAATGAATGGATGACAGGAGAATATCGTCGCTGTAGACAAACTTGATTTTTCTTGTTGCTTGACAAACGACCCCGTTTATGTTAGTATCTATCAAGTTCGTGTACGTTTATTCGATGCTACCTATATACAAACGGAGTAACAAATGAACATAAAGACAGTAAGAGAAGAGATCAAGCCTGCTTTTAACCCAAGAAACTACAGAAATAGCCCTATAATAAGGGAATTCTACAGATTCATAGCAAAGAACAACCTTAGAGGCGAAGCGCTTAAGATGCTTGAAGGCAACACAGCTAAGAGCAAAACAAGCTACCTTTCTAAGATCACGCTTAACTAACTACAAACCTTGTTCCTGCCGGACTCTTTGGCCTTGTATAGGACCTTGTCTGCTGCTTCTATAAGGTCTTTGGAGGAATCGCCTTTTTTGCTTATTTGAGCAACGCCCGCACTTATTGTAACGGCAAGTTTGGTACCGTCGAATATATATTCATGTTTTTCTACCGCTTTACGTACTCTTTCTGCAACATCGTTACCTGTTCTAAGGGCTGCTTCGCTCATTATTACGCAGAACTCTTCACCACCATATCTACCCAAAACGTCGGATGTTCTTAGGACCTTATCCCTTAAAAGGCGAACTGTTTCTTTTAGAACATAGTCACCAGCAAGATGGCCATAAGTATCATTTACGTTTTTAAAGAGGTCCAGATCCAACATTATTAAGCAAAGAGGCAACTCCAGTTTTTGGCAACGTCTTACTTCTGTATCCAGATAATCCAAAATATATTTCCTGTTAAAACATCCTGTAAGACCATCAAGGTGAGCAAGGTTACTTAGCTCATCGTGGAAAACGGTCTCTATGCTCCCGGCAGGGATGTATTTAAATATTATGTTACCAAATCTAATAACATCACCGTGGCTAGCAGTTTTATTTTTGACCGGTAGGTCGTTTATAAAGGTTCCGTTAGTGCTGCCAAGGTCCATTACCTGTAAACTATTGCCGTCGTAAATAAGTTCGGCATGACGTCTGCTAACACTTTCTTCTTGTACAGTAATATCTAATCCTGGATCACGTCCAACAAGAGTCGAGCCATGGTTCAGAGGGTATTTTCTGCCAATAAAAGTCCCATTCATTTGTCGCAAAGAGGCTTTGTCTTTTTTTGCATTTTCTAGCTTAACGTTCAGGGTGTTGCTACTTACAATATTTGTTTTGTCTCTGTTCTTTTTGCTGGTTGCCATTAGTAACCCCTTCTTCCCATCATTTTATAGGTATAGTTCTTGCTCAATTCTACACCAGGTTGGTCAAACGCGTCTATGCCCATTATTTCACCGGTTATAGCGACTGCAGCCTCAAAGAACATAAACAACATTCCAATGCTGGCCGCTTCCAGTTTATTCAGTTCTATCCTTACAGAAGGAACGTTGTTCTCGAACAAGGCCCTTTCTGTAGAAAGCATTTCTGCTCTTAACAGTTCTTGCATATTGTGACCGGATAGATAAGAGAAAGCTTCTACTTCTACGTCGAATTTAGGTAAGATCACGTTCTTTGCAGGAGTTTCTATTCCTATGAAGGTGACAAATTTATCTTTTGGTCCTTCCATGAATAATTGCAGTTGTGAATGCTGGTCTGTTGCCCCTGTAGACGGTATTGGAGTTTGCCCCAAACCTTTTTTGCCAAGACTTTCTGCGCAAAGTTGAACATACCATGCGCTTAGGTCGAACAGTTTTGTAGAATAAGGCATCATGACACTTATGTTTTTGCCTGCTGTTGCATGGGCATATTTTATTAACGAATATTTTAGCACAGGATTTTTGTTTATATCGTCTATGCAAGCTAACTCAGAGACTTCCTTTGCTCCGTCGAACATTGCGTCTACGTCTACCCCAGCTACTGCTGCAGGCAGCATACCAACGTCGGTAAGAACACTGAACCTTCCACCAATATTTTGTGGAACTTCTAAAGATCTAAATCCCATTGAATTAACAAGTGGTCTTAACGCTCCTTTTTCTGGATCTGTTGTTAAGATTATTTTTTCCACAGCTTCTTTTTTACCAAGTTTTTTGCACAGCATGTCGTACACTACCAAGAACTGTGCCATAGTTTCTGCTGTTGAACCTGATTTTGAGATCACGTTAAAGGTTGTCCTTGAAAGGTCTAACGACTCAAGCATTTCCATAAAATATTCAGGATCAACGTTGTCCACAAAAGTTACTCTTGTGCCTTTTTTAGAGAAACTATTTGTCAGCGAGCTCATTATCGTTTTTCCACCAAGGCTTGATCCGCCTATCCCAAGAACTACTAATTGGTCGCTGTGGTCCCTAACACTTTTTGCAAGTTCTTTTGCTTTTTTTAATCCGTCTTTATTGTGTGGAGCATCCAAAAAACCGATCTTGCCGGCAGCTCTTTTTTCTAACATTTTTTTTACAGCGTCTGTATCTGTTAATTTGACATTAATTGCTTTTTCCCAGTTTATAGAGAACATAAAGACTCCTACAGTAGTGATTGTTTATATATGAAAAGTGTTGCTCCAAAATAAAAACTCCAGCCGAACAGGATACAAAGAACTATTATCCCTGTTACCATCATTATATATTTAAGCCTTATTTCCGATTCTCCACTTATCCTTAGAACATGAAAAATGAACTCCGGCTGATATATTAGTATAAAAGCCAAATTAAATAAGAGGATCTCTATTACGCTCATTACGGCAAAAGTCATATACCACCCAATTCTTCTAGTTTTGTTCTTATCTCTTCTATACCAGATTTTTTTATCACAGAAACGTAAAAAACGCCCGCTGCTAATTTTGCTATTTGTTTTTTTTGATTAAAGAGTTCGTTGCAGGAGAGTTTGTCTATTTTAGTAAAAATGAAATAAAAATGGATACCTACGCTTTTTAACCAACGGACCAGTTCTTTTTCTTCCGGTTCTATTCCCCTTCTTACATCCGCAATAATAAAAACGGTCTTTAGTGTATCCCTATTCAACAGGTAATCCTCTACAACTCCCTTCCAGGAGCGTTGGGTCTTGATGGATACTTTGGCATAGCCATACCCGGGCAGATCTGTAAGAATTATTTCTTTTTTATAATCGTAAAAGTTTATAAGAACAGTTTTTCCTGGTCTGCTGGAAGTTCTGGCGTGTTTTCCACCAATAAGTGCATTTATTAAAGAAGATTTTCCGCTATTGGAACGACCAGCGAACGCTATCTCTGGTTTTGTGGAGCTCGGCCAGTCTTCTCTTTTTATGGCGCTTGCTATTAAAGCATCTTTTCTCATAGTTTTCTCTTGATACATCCATAAATTATAGTATTTATCCTGACATCATAACAAAGCTTTGGAGAATATCTATGGAATTCCTTTTTAGCATAGTTGGGCACAGATTCACAATAGGTCTTAAGGGCGCAATAAACGCTGGCTTTAGACTTACCAGCGAAATACACAGAATACTACAGGACAACAAGAACATATCGGAAGTGGTGTTCGTTCTTAGAAAGGTAGAAAGTATAGATCAGGATGGGATAAAAGCTTGGGACAAGGAGATAAAAAAGCTGGCAGAGTCAGGCTGCTCTTTAACCTTTATAGAGTGTCCAAAAGCACTTTTGGAAGTTGGAGCCATGAAATCAGTAAGGTCTTTTGTGGTGCCTTACTATTGTGGAAGTTGTAATGAAGAATTTCCTCAGCTTATAAATACAAATTCAGTTTCTTTGTCGTTTGCAGCATACAGCAAGCCTAGTTGCCCTCAGTGTGGCAAAAGGTTGTCCCTTGACATAACTGATGATGAAATAGAAAAACTTACTAGCTTGTTGCCAATAACCGATGCGTACAGCGATAAAAGAAAATATCCCAGATTTGATGTTTCCGTCTACGGACTAAAGGCTGTATTTACCAGAAAAATCGATGGAAGGTCCATGTCCGTAGCATTGATCAATTTCAGTGAGGCCGGCTTATGTGTGGCTGGAAGGGAACATTTTGAACCTAGTGATAACGTCACTGTTGACTTTTCCCACAAAGGAACAAAGGTGAGCATTGACGGAACAGTAATATGGTTCTCTATGGAGGGTGACTCTGACTATATGATGGGTCTCTCTTTGTGGTCAAAAGATATATTTAACTTACTTATAAAAGCATAAATTTACCGGAGGCATTAAATGAGGGTGCTTGTAATTAACTGTGGGAGTTCGTCTGTAAAATTTCAATTCGTGGAAACAGTGACGCAAGAAAAATTAGCCTGGGGTCTTGCAGAAAGGATAGGAGAAAAAGAGTCGCTGTTCACCTACAAGAATAACAAAGGTTTTACTTTATCCAAACAAAAGGTCTTTATATCTGACCACGAGACCGCAATACGTTCCATAGTTCAATATTTGCAAAATCCAGATAGTGGAGTTATTAAGAACAACGAGGAAATAGAAGGGATAGGGCACAGAGTCGTTCATGGTGCAGAGGAATTCTGTTCTTCTGTTAAAATAACTGATCAGGTCATAGACGTACTAAAAAAATTCACCTTTCTGGCACCACTTCATAATCCTGCAAATATCCTCGGTATAGAAGTGTGCAGAAAATTATTCCCAAAACATGTTCAATGTGGAGTTTTTGATACGGCCTTTCATCAAAAAATGCCAAAATATGCCTTCTTATACGCTATTCCACAGGAATTCTATACGAAGCACATGATAAAGAGATATGGCTTTCACGGAACGTCCCACAGGTTCGTTTCGCAAAAGGCTGCAGAAAAGCTTGGTAAGAATATAAAGGACCTTAGAATAATTACTTGTCATCTGGGTAACGGAGCAAGCATTGCTGCTATAAAAGGTGGACTAAGCGTTGATACGTCTATGGGTTTTACACCGCTGGAAGGATTAATGATGGGAACCCGCAGTGGAGATATGGATCCAGCACTTCCGTTGTTCCTTATGGAAAATTTGAATATGTCGCTAAAGGATGTTAACACGTTGCTGAACAAAAAAAGTGGGATACTGGGTGTTTCCGGAAAATGCAACGACATGCGAGAACTTCACGAGTGTATAGAAAAAGGGGACAAGGACTGTAAACTTGCTCTAGAGATGTTCTGTTACAGACTTAAAAAATATATAGGCTCTTACGTGGCTGCCATGGGCGGAGTGGATGCCTTGGTATTTACCGGTGGGATAGGCGAGAACGATGAATTTGTGAGAGAGTACAGTACGGATGGTTTGGAGTGGATGGGGATAAAGTTGGATAAAAAGTTAAATCTAGAACTTAATAGGAATGAAGCTACGATTTCAGCTTCTGATTCCAAGGTCCCTATTTTTATAATCCCTACGAACGAAGAGCTTGTTATTGCTCTGGATACGGAAAAATTGATAAAAGGGGAGACCGTGGATTACTAATAATAGCTTGACACGAAAAGGGTATTATTATTTAACATACTCGCTTAATTATTTGTGTGGAGGAATAAAAAGATGAAAGATTTTATTTTTACTTCTGAATCAGTAACCGAAGGACATCCGGATAAAGTAGCGGATCAGATCTCGGACTCTATTCTAGAAGCAATGTTGAAGGATGACCCCAATTCAAGAGTCGCATGCGAAACTCTTGTTACTACAGGAATGGCAGTAATAGCTGGCGAAATAACAACAGAAACATATGTAGATATGCCTTCTATAGTTAGAGCAACTATTAAAAGAATTGGTTACACACACTCAGACATGGGTTACGACTGGGAAACTTGCGCTGTTATGACCTCAATAGATAAACAGTCCCCAGATATCGCTCAGGGTGTTGACGAAGGCGCTGGTCTTTTTAAAGAACAGGGTGCGGGCGACCAGGGTATGATGTTCGGGTATGCATGCAATGATACAAAAGTATTAATGCCTGCTCCTATATATTATGCTCACCTTTTGGCTCAAAAACTTGCTGAAGTAAGAAAGAGCGGAAAAGTTCTTGAACTACGTCCTGATGGAAAAACTCAGGTTACAGTTAGATATGAGAATGACAAGCCTGTTGAAATAACCACAGTAGTTGTATCAACTCAACACTCAGAGACCATTACTCACAAACAACTTGAAGAAAGAATAATAGAAGAAGTAATAAAGAAAGTTATTCCTACTAGCCTTATAAAGAATCCTAAATATTTTGTGAACCCAACAGGTAGATTTGTAGTTGGTGGACCACAAGGTGACTGCGGACTTACAGGTAGAAAAATAATAGTGGATACTTACGGCGGTTTGCTAGACACGGTGGTGGAGCATTCTCCGGAAAGGATCCATCAAAAGTTGACCGTTCAGCAGCTTATGCCGCAAGATACATTGCCAAGAACATCGTTGCTGCAGGACTTGCAGATAAGTGTGAAATAGAACTTGCTTATGCTATCGGTATAGCTGAACCACTATCGATCTTCGTAGAAGATTTTGGTACAAGCAAAGTTGGTGGAAGAAAGTTGGAAGCTGCAGTTAGAGAATTGTTCCCAATTAAACCAGCAGATATAATCAAACAGCTTAGATTAAAAGAAGTTCCATACAGCAAAACAGCTTCTTATGGTCACTTTGGTAGAGAAGAAGAAGGCTTCTTCTGGGAATTGACAGACAAGGTAGACGCTTTAAAAGCATACTTTAAATAAGAGTTTTTTGTAGACGATAAACAGAATAAGCCTGCCTCTAACGAGGCGGGCTTGTTTTTTATCTGGTGATCTTTCCCAATCGGGTATCACGATCAATATTCTCTTTAACAGAAAAATCTATTTCTCCGCCCTTACAGGTGCCCATATAAAAGTCATGTTGCTCATCGTCGAAATAGGAACCTATTCTTATTGCACAACCATTAAGATATCTTTTGTTTAGCCTGCAGAAACACCTAAAAGTAATTAATTCTCCCAAAGGTAATTTTTGGGTATAGATATCATTCACGCTCCCAAGGTTAGACGACCCACCACTAATTATAGCTCCCATAGTGTCATTCTTATAAGCGCAATTATATATTGTGTAAGCGTCTCCAGGAATTTTGGTAAGAACAACTCCTGCTCCGAATTGTATAAATGGTGTCATCGTTGTCGCAATAGATATTCCCTTTTTCCCAGGGGATACCAGTTGCAGTACTCACATAGTCGTTTGTTGCATTGGCTGTTGCAGATAAAAAAATCGAGAGTAACAGATAAACTATTTTATTCATTTAGAGTACTCCCTAGTTAAGTTTGGGTAATATATTAAAAATAAGCCATTAAAGTCAAGTAAAAACAACAACAAATTTACAATAAATTTAAGCTAGTTATGCTAGAACTGTGCGTTAGGTAATATTGTTGTATTTAATGTGGCACCGGTTTAGAATTACATCTATGACAGGCTTAAGAATTTTACTTGAAGAGATCAAAGGAGATGACCCCGGCAGAGTCTACATTATAAGTAGAGGTACTACCCGTATTGGCAGAAAGAACTCCGATATAGAAATAAGCAATGAAAGGATCTCCAGCGTACATGCGGAAGTGCATTACAGTGGTACAAGGGTTTTTGTCATAGACAGGAACAGTACTAACGGAACTTTTGTTAACAGTAAAAAAGTAAGAAGAGTCGCCTTAAAAGACGGTGATATTATTAGCCTCGGCGGAATTTCAGAAAAAGCTTCTGCTGTTTTTAAGTTAAAAATTGAGGGAGAACTTAAGCAGGTTGTTTATGTAATAAACAAAAGCTTCGATTCAAAGTTCAAATATCTTTACTTAACATTGATAGTAATAGTGTTCCTATTTTTTGTTTGGCTCATAATACCTACGGGAGATAGAATGTCGCTGTCTGGTGGTGAAAAACCCTGGGAAAAGGCAGAAATGTTAATGTCTTATTCTATTGTAGGTAATCCAACTTCCCTTGCTCTTGGTGATTCTGTATCTTTACCCACCGACGGTATTTGGAAAACAGAGGTCCGTTACGAGCTTACAAAAGAAGACGGTACCTTTGAGCCAAGACTATATTTTATTTATATCTACAACGATGCAGCTTCTAAAGATAAAATAATAGAGTCAAGTGTGACCTTACAAAGGTTCAGATCGGATTTTAATGGTAATGTTGAAAAAGAAAAAGTTAACAATTTTCTCTGGCACGAAAAGAATTTCCTAAAGGATAATGGAATAACCAAAAAATTTGAATATTCAAAGACCAAAGTCGGTATCTGGCAGTGGGTTATCTGGCAGGATACAGAAAAATTCAATCTATATGGCACCTGCGTTACTCAGCGAGGTAGAATTATGGTGCAAGCAGCAGCCTTTGATGTTTTTTCTTTAAAAAGATTTTTTCAGTATTTGGCCGATACATATCAGGAAGGTGTGAATACCACTACCACTGGCACCACCGATTAATTCCTTCTTAATCCCTTTACTACTACTTTATTTCCTGGGAGTGTTGCATCCAGTGCGGTAGCGGTTTCGCCCTTTTCGACAAGGTCAGCGAGTACTTTTTTTATCAGGACTATCCCATTGTCGAGTTTAGTTATATCCAGGCTCATTTTTATGTTAGAACCGGAGGTGTATAGTGTTAAGATCTGCTCCTCCAGTGATATTTCTGAGATCTCTCCAAGGATCTTTAATTTATCCATTACAGAAACAACATCCATATATTTGCCGGAGCTTACATTTATTATTGGAAGATCATTTTTATATCCGACAATGAGCTTATCTATTACCGCTCCCGTGTCGTCAATGTAGTATATGGAGCCATTTACCTTGGCTAAAGCCACTACCTCTTTGGAGATTATGGTGAACTCTATCTTAGAAGGGATGGTCCTCCAGATACGGACCCTTTTTACCCACGGATCCTTTTTTATCCTGTTCTTTAGCTCACTTAGAGGGATTTCATATAGACCTACTTGCTCATTAAGACCGGATAATTTTATTATTGTCTCCTTGGAAATGTTGGCTGGGGCGTCCACTTTTATTTCTTTTATCTTAAAGGCATTCAGCCTTGTAACCAGGTGTAAGGAATATTGACAACCTTTAAAACAAAGACCAAACATGGCCAATACAAAAAGTAGCCCAACCAGTCTCTTTAGAGGCTTTTTTTTCTTCTTCCGTTTTTTTTGTATATAAAGTTCATTCATGCTTTACAAACCTTGTGGTATTGTGTTTGAAGATATAATATAATAACTTAAGTTATGAATAAAAACAATGAAATCATAATCGGGCTTGATCTTGGCACTACAAAAGTATGCGCACTCGTCGGTAAAGTTTCCAAAGATGGCGTAGAGATAATAGGCGTGGGGTCTGCTCCGTCAAGTGGCATCAAAAGTGGCGTAATAGTTGATGTTGACCTTACCTTAGAGGCTGTAAACAAAGCCATTGCACAAGCGGAACTTTTATCCGGTTATAAAATAAAGAATGTTTCTGTTGGAGTTTCCGGTAACCATATAAATTGTTCTAACGAAGAAGGACAATATCCCTTAAAGAACCAGCCTGTGACGGACAAAGATATAGAAAAAGTCGTTGAGCTTGCTAGGTCTGCTAAGGTACCAGAACCTAATAGATGTACAATACACGTGGAAAAGATGGGCTTCACTATCGACGGTACAAAAGGAATAAAAAAACCTTTGGGTATTCCCGGTAACAGGATCGAATCAAGGGTTCACATTATAACTGCTAATCAAGCTTTTGTTGATAATATCAAAAAGTGCGTAGAAGTTAATGGCATAAATGTTGATACGGCGGTGTTCGAAGCTATAGCTTCTGGCTACGCAGTTCTCTTGAAAGAAGAAAAAGATCTTGGTGTTGCTCTTGTGGACATAGGTGGTGGCACAACGGACATCACTATCTTTTACGAGGATAATATAGTTTACTCCGCTGTTATTCCTTTTGGCGGTAATATTCTTACCAAAGACCTCTCCGAATGTTTAAGGACCCCTTTCGCTACTGCGGAAGAATTAAAAGTTAATCATGGAGCTGCACTATCTAGACTTATCACAAGGGATGACGTGATAGCTGTTCCTATAGTCGGTGGTAGAGGCAATGAAAAAATATATAAACACTTAGTAGCAGAAGTAATAGAGGATAGATTAGAGCAAGCCTTTACAGTAATAGAAAGAGAACTTAAAAAGAGTGGTTATTATAATCATCTTTCTTCTGGGGTAGTTCTTACCGGGGGAACCTCGCTATTGAATGGTATAGCGGAGTCTGCACAAACGTTCCTTAAATTTCCTGTAAGGATAGGATATCCAAATATTTCTACTGGTTTAAAGAACATTACTTCCAGTCCGATCTATTCAACAGCAGTTGGGCTCATCGTTTATACGGCTAGGGCAAATAGCGACGACAAAACATTTATGTATGTTCCCAAACCTACTGGTCCTATTGGCAAGTTATACAATAAAGCAAAAGTTTGTTATGATAAATTCAGCGAAGAGTATTTTTAATCGGGGGAACTATGTTTGACTTTGAAGACGAGATACAACAACATGTAATAGGAGCGAGTATAAAGGTCCTTGGTGCCGGCGGCGGCGGCGGTAACGCTATAAATACCATGATCGCAGCTGGTTTTACCGGTGTTACTTTTATAGCGGCCAATACGGATAAGCAGGCACTTGCAAGTAATAGTGCTTCCATAAAGATACAACTTGGTAAGGAACTTACGAGCGGTCTTGGTGCAGGCGGGAACCCTGATGTTGGGAGGTCCGCTGCTTTAGAGGATGCTGAAGCAATAAGAAGTTCTCTTGATGGTTCTGATATGATCTTTATAACCGCAGGCATGGGCGGAGGAACAGGAACTGGAGCAGCTCCTGTTATAGCCGGTGTGGCAAGAGAAATGGGAATACTTACTGTAGCTGTAGTTACCACTCCTTTTTTTGTTGAGGGAGTTAAAAGGCAACGTCAGGCGGAATTTGGGATAGAAGAGCTAAGGAAATATGTTGATACACTCATTATAATACCTAATGAAAGACTACTTAATATCGTCGGTTCTGAATCTTTGGAAGATAGTTTTAAAAAAGTGGACAACGTTCTTTTACAGGCTGTAAGAGGAGTTTCTGATCTTATAAATAAAACAGGGCAAATGAACTTGGACTTTGCAGACATAAAATCAGTAATGAAGAATAGCAAGGGCGTTGCAATAGTTGGTATAGGTAGTGCTGCAGGGGACAATAGAGCTATAAAAGCTGCAAAGGCTGCAATTACGTCTCCACTGCTTGGTAATATGAAAATAGAAGGTGCAACAGGACTTATTGTTAACATAACTGCGGGTTCTAACATTGCGTTAAAAGAAATAATAGACGCTGTAACATATATAAAAGAATGTGCTGGAGGGAATGCTGACGTAAAAATGGGCGTAGTAAAAGATGAAAGCCTTGCTAATGAAGTAAGGATGACAGTTGTTGCTACGGGTATAATCCCTAATTATGACATCCTAAAAGAAGAAGCTAAGCCAATGCAAGAACCAAGAACAACCGTTGTTACTTCATCTCCCCGAGTGGAAGTTATCCCAGAACTTTTGGAAGAGGTGACTGCTCCAAGAAGGCAAAAAAGGGTAAGGGAAGAAGAACCAGCTATAGACAATTTATTTGATAACACACACAGAGCAACTAGCGATAGTAGTATCGGTGGCGACGATGATTGGGACACACCAGCCTTCTTGAAGAAAGGCAAAAAGATTACTACAGAAACAGTATAAAATACCACATATAGTACAGTTCTAAAATTTAGAAGTTTATAAGTATTATTCTGAGGCAATCTCGGAAGACTAAAAAGCGAGTAAGGAGCTTTTTAGTCTGAGAGTTAGGTGGCTTTTTATAGCGACGAGTAGACGCTATAAAAAGAACACCGTGCCGAAGAATGATACTTATAAACTTCTAATTATATTTCCATGAACGGGTATGTGAAGTCGGTAGGTTGTACCAGAGCTTCTTTGATTGTTCTTGGGCTGACCCATCTTATTAAGTTCAGGTAGCTGCCCGCTTTGTCGTTAGTACCACTAGCTCTTGCTCCACCAAAGGGTTGTTGCCCAACAACTGCACCAGTTGGCTTATCGTTGATATAGAAGTTACCTGCTGAATTTTCTAGTCGCTGTGTTAAGTGTGCCACTACAGCCTTGTCTTTTGCAAAGATCGCTCCGGTCAACGCATAGGCACTGGTAGTGTCAACAAGGTCCAACGTTTTTTCCAGCTCGTTATCGTTGTAAACGAAGATCGATAATACAGGTCCAAAGATCTCTTCTTTCATGGTCTTGAATTTTGGGTCTTTTGCCAGAATAACGGTCGGTTGGATGAAGTAACCCTTTTTATCGTCGTATTCTCCTCCGCAAATTATTTCTGCATCTGGGGACGTTTTTGCAAAATCTATGTAGCCCTTTATGTCCCTAAAGGAGTTAGCATCTATTACAGCACCCATAAAATTGCCATAGTTGGTTACATCTCCAACTTTTATTCTGCTTACCATCTCTACTATATGTTTTTTTGTTTCATTCCAGAGTGAGGCAGGTATGTAGGCCCTGCTGGCTGCGGAACATTTTTGTCCCTGATACTCGAACGAGCCTCTTACCAGCGCTATAGCAACTTCTTTTGGATTGGAATCCTTGTAAGCGAATACAAAATCCTTTCCTCCGGTTTCTCCTACTATTCTTGGGTAGGATTTGTAACGGTCTATGTTGCTAGCAACTGTTTTCCACATTGATTTGAACACGGCAGTGGAGCCTGTAAAATGGATGCCTGCGAGTTCCGGATGGTCAAGCACCACTTTTCCTATTTCTGAACCTTTTCCAGGAATAAAGTTTATAACCCCTTTTGGTAGTCCTGCAGCCTCTAATATTTTCATTATATAATAAGAACTTAGCACGGAAGTGCTTGCCGGTTTCCACAAGGCAACGTTACCCATTAATGCTGGTGCTGTTGGAAGATTTCCTCCGATAGAGGTAAAGTTAAAGGGTGTTATCGCAAAAACAAATCCTTCCAAAGGTCTGTACTGGACCTTATTGGTAGCCTCTGGGATACTGAGAGGCTGGTCGCTGTAAACCTTTTGCATATAAAAAGGGTTAAACCTCCAAAAATCTATTAACTCACAGGCGGAATCTATTTCTGCCTGATGCACTGTTTTTGACTGTCCCAACATTGTGGCTGCGTTTACTATCATTCTATATGGACCAGCCAAAAGATCCGCTGCCTTTAAAAATACCTTGGCTCTTTCTTCCCATGGTGTTGCGGCCCAGGTCTTTCGAGCTTCCAAGGCACTATTTATGGCAAGTTCAGCCTCTTTAACTCCGGCCTTGTGGTAAAAGCCTAAAACCTTAGAATGGTCGTGAGGACATCTTATTTCTTCCTTGATACTTGTCCTTATTTCTTCACCATTTATTATTATTGGTATTTCTATTTGTTGTGATAATTGCTTCTTTAATTCTGCCTCTATTAAACTCCTCTCGTTGCTTCCTTTGGAATAGAGCATTACCGGTTCGTTCTTCGGCATTGGGATCTTGTTAAAAGTGTCACTCATTTTCATTGTTTCTCCTTGGTAAATTTAAAAACGATACAAAATAAGTAATACTATTTTTGATGGATGTCCACTATCGAAAATACTACAGTGTTTGTACGGATTTGGGACTTTTTTGTACTGTCCTGAATTGGTCCTTTTTTACAATACATCATAAATCCAACTCCTTATGTATGCAGTGTTCAGACGGCACGGACTTTGCTGTTAAGGGTACATACGGAGGAATGAACATGATGAAAATACCACCTTATGTAGAAGTTTGGAGTGGAGTTAGGAAAAAAAGGTTTTACCTATTCAAGGATGAAAGACTTTGCCTTGTTGATGGAGTTTTTGCCTGCTGTGAAATAAATTGTAGAAGGCACAAGGGAATAAAATTCTGCCTTTCAGATGGAGGCATACTTGCTTCCATAGAGAATAATTCCGAAGGTTTTATGTTGCTGGCAGGCGCAAAAAGAAGAGCGGTCCTTTCTGAAAGGACTTTCTTTTTTGATCATTTGGGGAGCAGATTCTTTATTGATAATTTGGAAGTGGAGGCAGAGGAATTCTCTTGCATGGGGGTATGGGGTAGGGAACTGGATACTGCAATGTCTTATGCCAGGAACGATAAAACAGTATTTTTGATAGGCGACACAGGAACTGGTAAGGAACTGATGGCTCAGAACATACACTACAATAGTAAAAGGAGAAGTGAGTCTTTTGTAGTTGTAAGTTGTGCAAGTCTTGATTCCAAAACAGCGGAAGCGAGTTTGTTCGGTTCTGTAAAAGGTGCGTTCACAGGCTCTGATATTAAAACCAATGGGGCCTTTCAAACTGCAGATGGTGGTACCTTGCTGTTAGATGATATAGGATCGCTGCCCCTGCAGGTGCAACCGATGTTGTTAAGAGCACTTGAGCTTAATGAGATAAAACCTGTAGGCTCAGACAAAACAAGAGCGCACAACACCAGGGTTATTGTTACTTCCAACTCAACACCCAAAGACCTTCTTTATAAATGGAGGTTAAGAAAGGACCTTTATTACAGGCTAGAGGAATGCTGTGTATATTTACCTACACTTGATAAAGATTCAGAAAAAATTAAAGGACTGGCAACTTTTTTTATAGGTGATGACCTCAGGATATCTGATGCTGTTATAGAGCGTTTGTGTAAACATTGTTGGCCAGGGAACGCAAGGGAACTAAGGAATGTAATGCAAAGGGCAGCCCTTTTTTGTAATCTCGATCCTGATTCGAACAACACCATAAAGGAGGAACATATTGTCCTAAGAGATGCCTCAAAACTTTTAGAGGATGAAGTGTTTAGGGATCACAGTGTTGTTTATACTCTGCAGGATGAAGAAAGAGAATTGATAAGAAGAATCTTATATAAGAACTCTTGGGACGTTAGTGTAAGTGCGACTGAGCTCAACATTTGCAGAATAACCCTGCTAAGTAAAATAAAAGAATATGGTCTGCTGCAGCAAAGTAATTAGCGGGCTATTTTTCTTTTATCAAGGCCGTATTTTTCTACCTTAGATATAAGGTTAGCTCTGCTTATGCCCAAAGACTTCGCGAGTTTTGATTTGTTCCAGCCGTTGTTCTTTAGTCCTTCGGAGATAAGGTCTTTTTCTAGAGCTTCTATTGCGTCTTTTAGTTTGCCAGCATATTTTATACCACTGCCACCGCCAGCTATTCCACCAACGGTTGTGCTAGTCGTGGTAGTTTTATTATCGCTGTTCATCCTTATGGAAAGTTGGTCTGCCTCAATTAGAGGTTCATCCCCTGCAAGAACAATTAGCCTTTCTATTTCGTTCTCTAATTCTCTTATGTTACCAGGCCACTGGTATTCCATTAATTTTGCTAATAACTTTTTAGAAAGTTTCTTTTTTGGAAGCCCGGTTTCTTTATGATTTTTTTCTATAAAGTATTCAGCTAGTAGAGGTATGTCTTCTGTTCTTTCTCTTAGTGGAGGAACAGCGATGTTGATTACGTTTATCCTGTAATAAAGATCTTCTCTGAACTCGCCTTTTGCTATCATCTCTTTTAGATTTCTATTGGTTGCTGCTATTATTCTTACATCAACTTTTCTTGGTTCGGTTGAGCCAACAGGAATGAATGTTCCTTCCTGAAGTATTCTTAACATCTTTACCTGCATAGAAAGTGTCATATCTCCTATTTCATCCAAGAAGAATGTTCCACCATTGGCAATTTCGAATAAACCTTTTTTATCTTTTACAGCGCCGGTAAATGAGCCCTTAACGTGTCCAAAAAGTTCAGACTCCAAAAGGTTATCATTAAATGCAGAACAGTTCTGCACTACGAATATTTTATCTTTTCTTGGAGAGCTATAGTGGATAGCTTTGGCTATTAGTTCTTTTCCTGTTCCGTTCTCTCCCTGTACCAACACTGTGCTTGCGCTATGTTTTATTTTGTCCAATAAGTTATACATTTCTTGCATAATGGCACTTTTGCCTATCATGTTCTCGTAGCGATATCTTGTTCCCAGTTCCTTGTTAAGCTGGATGATCTTATTTTCTCTGGAACTGATCTCTTCGTTCAGTGTTTCTATTTCACTTGCCACGAGTTCAACTAACTCACGGAAATAGTTTAACTGCTCATTCAAAATTACCTGAGTATTAACGAGTCCGGTATCTATATCTTTTGTTGTGTAACCAAGGTCTCTTAAGGTCTTATAAAGTTTTTCTTTGTCTTTTTCTTTTGTGTCCTCTGTAAAAAAAGCAGTAGAAACTGCTGCACCAGAAAGATTGCCCTCTATATGTATTGGAGAAATATAAGTAAAAAGCCCTGCCTCATCCCACTTTAAGGTAACTTCCTTATTAGCCTTATTACTCATTATAGCGTTTCTTGTAAATTCTTGTAAAAGGTCAAAGCCCCTGGGACTCTTCATTATCATGTTGAATATTTTGTTCTTGAACACTGGCATATTGGCTCTATCTAGGTTCTTTAGATCCCCTTTGTCGTCAATAAAAACTACTTCTGCGTTCCACCAGTTGCTAATTACTGTTTTTAGTTTTTTTATTACGCGGAGGTCTTCGAACTCTTGCCAATTAAGCATAATAGGCTCCTTTAATGCATTAAACTGTCTTAATTTTAATCACTGTATAAAGTTTTGTCAACTTAAGCCAAAAAAGTGTCAAAAATTTTGTCATAAAGCTGACGAAAGAGGCTAATTCAGACGCAAAAACAGCTCAGCGTAGTCCATTCTCTTTTTGGTATTTACCTGAGTAAAGATGGCATTATAGCGATTTTTTGCAATTATGCCTTCATCAAAAGGTGTTATGGAACACTGGCTTTTGTGGCAACTAACAGCAGAAAGTTTGTTTTTGTAGTATTTGCTTATATCCATAACAACGGTGTCTTCTCCGGTAGGCAGAGCGTCCCAGGTTTCGTAGGCATATAGCGCTGACCTTAAGTTGTGTCCTTTTATGACCTCCATACTTAGTTCAGCGACGGCTCGGTGTGTTGGATGTTTGTCTTTAAAATAAGGAATATAGATTTCGTCGTATTTTTTTGTTTTGAGGATATTCTCTAATTCTCTTGTGAATAGCTCTGGTTTGCTGAATAACGTGCTGCTTTCCAGCCCTAAGAACACCTGTTCAGCTTCCGATACGTCGTCAACCAATGGGACCAGGCTTCTTTTAGCTTCGATTTTTCTTAACCTGATTAGCTCTGTTTTGGAAAGGTCCTGGTACTCTTCTGTTTTTATGCTGCCACCACCATTAGTGACGTAGATTATGTTAAAGGAGTAACCTTCTTTTGCCTTTACAGCAATAGTTCCACCCATTCCTATTACGTCGTCATCCGGATGTGGAGCTATTATAAGGATATTCTTTATACGCTTTGCCATTATGTGGCATTAAACCTTCAATTATCG
>Ga0073936_10000557_pt1 | contig 57671 bp, 40 predicted proteins | sample AliMusrvi5mmetaG_FD_87041 | JGI IMG/M metagenome (GOLD analysis project Ga0073936, IMG submission 87041) | Freshwater lake bacterial and archeal communities from Alinen Mustajarvi, Finland, to study Microbial Dark Matter (Phase II) - Alinen... | ecosystem: Environmental > Aquatic > Freshwater >...
CCGGCAAACCATAAGGCAAATCCTAACAGATAAAGTATGAATTATGAGTTATGAATGATGAAATAGGAAGGGACAAGCACCCCAAACCGCTTGCCCCTTCCCCTCTCCCCCTCTCCCCCTCTTCTGCCTCCTGACTCCTGCCTCCTGACTCCTGCCTCCTGACTCCTGACTTCTGACTTCTGGATTCTGGATTCTCCCCGCGATTTCAGAGTATAATAGAACATCCAACAGTCATACTTCATAACTTCCCTTCAAGGAGTCACAAGTGATTAACTCTCTCTTTCCAGTTCTGCTTGTCGGCGCTGTGCTTGCCTGCGCTCAATCTACTACTGCCGAACAATTTGTCTTGGTAAAAAACGGTGTGTCTAAATGTGCCATAGTTCTTCCCAGGGACTACACCCCGCCAATGGAATACGGTGCAAAAGACCTCAGCAAACACCTGAAACTCATGTCCGGTGCTGATGTTGCCATATATAAACAGAACACTGATTCGGATACTCCCAGCGGTTATGAAGGGCTGATCATACTCACCAATAAACCAGCCATGGGCCAGCCCGCAGTCGCAGGTGAAGAACTCTACATCACTACCAAACCTGGAAAGCCCTGGATTATCTCAATATATGGTGATAATAGACGCGGAGCTATGTATGGCTGCTATGCGCTTCTTCAGGATGTCCTTGGATGCAGATGGTTCACTCAAACGATCTCCAGCTTTCCTAAAAAGAAAACCATTGCTGTTGGGAATTTGAAAATTCACCAGAAACCATCATTTGAACTCCGTGATCCCTATTTCTATGAAGCATTGGGCAACACGGAATGGATAGTCAGAAACCGTGTAAATGGATCACAATGCAATGTAGATGATTCAGCCGGAGGAAAAGTAATATTCGGTACAATGATTGCTCATACAATGTTTGGGCTGGTTCCTCCGGAGAAATACTTCGATACCCATCCTGAATATTTTGCTCTGGTAAAGGGAAAACGGGTCCGGGATACACAGTTATGTCTGACAAATCCTGACACTCTGAGAATCTGCACAGAAAGTATTATGCAGTTAATTAAACAAAATCCCAGCGCAAATATCTTCTCGGTCTCCCAGATGGACAATGAAGAAGGTGCCTGCACGTGTGAGAACTGCCAGAAGGTGTTAGCTGAAGAAGGAGCACAGTCTGGTGCAATTCTGCGGTTTGTCAACGCTGTTGCCAGCGAAGTAGCAAAGAAATACCCGGATGTTCTGATTGAAACACTTGCATACAACTATTCTCAGAAGCCTCCAAAGGTAACAAAACCACTTCCAAATGTGCGAGTCCGGTTATGTACCCCCTGGACCTGCAAAGCTCACAGTCTGGACAGTGGTTGCTGTCAGAACAGTAAAAACACTTATGCTGACCTTCTAGCCTGGAGCAAGATCACAAACCAGCTCTATATATGGGACTACAACACTGAATTCAACGATTTCATGCTGCTGCATCCTGCAATTAACTATACGAAAACTGTCAACACGATATTCAAAAAGACAGGCGTAGTTGGTGTATTTATGCTGGGCAGTTATAACAGCCCGGGCGGATGCCTTTCTGAATTGAAAGCATATCTGTGTTCCAGATTGATGTGGGACCATACCCAGAACCCGGACAAGATTCTAAATGAGTATATTGATAGTGTGTATGGCAAGTCAGCGCCGATAATGAAAGAGTGGCTTGCTCTGATTCATTCTCCTTTCAAGAATCAGAAGACTGTGATCTCTATGGGGATTTATGACTTGCCAAGTGCTCCCTACCTTACTAAAGATATCTTGGATAAATCGGACGACCTGATGGAAAAGGCAATGGCTGTCTCTGCAGACGATCCTGTTGCTCTTGAAGAGATCAAAAAGGCCAGGATGTGGGTTGATTATACCCGCATTGCCCAGATCAAGTTGTCTAGGAATGTTGAGGGAGACAAGTTCAACTACGGTGTAAGCAATAAGGACCTTGATAGAATTGACAGGTGGCTGGAAAGCATCAAGCACTACAACGTAACCCGACTTTCCGAAGGCGCATATGACGTATCCGACCTGCTGACACACAAAAATGCCCAGGTCGATTGCTTGACTCTAGAGAGTGACAAACTCCGTCTGGATGTTCTACCTACTCTGGGTGGTAAAGTAGTGCGGCTTCTGGACAAAAAGAATGGTGTGGACCTGATGCTGTCTCCGAAATCCGTATTCCACAAAGTCGAGGGGGGATACGAAGGATACGTAGCAGAACCAATTCGAGGATCTGAGTTCTGGGATATCAAATATGATTCTAAAGTCGAGAATAACACAATGACTTTGAAGGGAATTTCCCCTGCTGGCAGAGAGGTCACAAAACAGTTCATTCTGAATGGCAACAAACTACTCTTCAAAACATCGGTTAAGAATACAACGAATCAGCCATTGCTGGTAAAGATATGCGAACGCCCTCAGTTCACACTGCAGAGTTTTGGAGATGCCAAAATCTCATTTAATAAAGCCAGCGGTGGTGCAACTACAATCGATGGCAAAACAGAATTCAGCGTCAACTGGAGTGATCAGAGCAGAGAGTATAAGGGGAATGACTTACCCACCGGCAATGTAGTAATGAACCTCAATAACACAACACTCACCAGCCGCTTCAACCCTCAGAATCTGGATACATTCATTGTATTCCATAACGGTGGCCTGCCGACAGAAATGATCAGCTTGGAACTCTACTGCAAGCCAATAACACTACAACCGGGCGAATCAACTTCGTTTGAACAGGAGTGGACAATAGAATAGGCTTCAACAAACAGGCTTCAGAAGGGAACAAATTTTCTCTTCTGAAGCCTACTTTGGTAACATCAGTGCTATGAGAATTACGTCATCCTGAACTTGATTCAGGATCGTCTTGAGGTTTTCCTGTGGCGTTGGAATACACAATTCTCTTCACTCAAAAAACCCATCACGTCCCAACCCCAGGCTCCACAAGAATAACTCTAAATGCATTGCCAGGGACGCTTACGAAAAACGTATTTCCGCTGGACATTATCCGTGCTCCGGTCAATGCGTCCCGTGTAATGGCAAACTTGCCGTTCTTCTCAAAGGGTGTCCCATCGATTTTGGCATTCTTGTATTTGTCATCAAAGTTCGAAATTATCAGCAGCACTTTTCCATCTGCCCTCTGCCAGCAACCTATGGTAAAATCCGCTGTATTCATCTTTAGCCAATCGGGAAGCTGGTGTGGGGCGTAGAACTTTGTATCTTTCCGGCCGACACCAAAACTAATCTTGGCTTTCTGCACTGGTACAACAATGGAAGGATCTACCCAGTCTATAACCGGAGTCGCGCCATAGGGCAATATGCGTGCAGAAACCCATGTTGAGTTCTCCTGCATTCCTCCCGAACACTGATACATAAACATCGGCTGACTTCCCCACTGCAGTCCGGTCATTGTCACTGCCAGCCTGGATTTATCCAGATCAGTCAGTGGATGGACCGACACCCGGAACTCTTCACCAGTGATGTATGCATCCATATATGCCATTATGGGACTTGCAAAAGCCTCACTCGTATGTGCCCATATATATCCATTTGGCTTGTATTTCTTAACGATCTTCCACCAGCGCTTAAAAATTTCCCGGTCACGGAAGACAGGATATGTCCCACCGTTACATCCGTGCAGTGGATTGTAGCAGGCAAGAGGTCCTGGAGCGTCGATATATCCCAACCCATCAATATCATATGTGCGCATCAGGTAGTCAATTCCCCACACCAGGAAATCGCCAAAACTGCTCCGGGGACAGCAGGTAACATACCCAATATTTCCATCAGGAATTGTGTTATATCCCACCGAATACATATCGCCGTTTGCCCGAAGATGTGCCCACTCTTTCCAGTTGCGCTGATACACATCCGATTCATATCCCTGGAAATACGTGCTCATATATTGAGTAACGCTTAATCCTGCTTTGTGCCAGTCTGAAATTGCTTTCTTTATCTTATTCGGGTTCCTGAATTCAGGAAAACAGACCCACCGGGTAGCCCACCACATATTCACCGAGTTCAAGCCCTGCTCCTTAAACTCCTTGATCCCTTTTTGCGTTTCCGGATACATCGCCCCCATAAAGTCCGGCCAGGTATTCCGGTGTGTTCCACCATAGTATTTGGGTCCCGCAGACCAAGCAGCCATATAAGGATTGAATGCTGCCATATCCTTGCGCATTGGTTTCATTGGTGTTCCCTGAAGACCAATCAGATAAGTGCTTTTAACTGGTATCCGGGTTGGTTTACCGATTATGTGGACATTCCACATAACAGTATCCTGATTACGCGTAAACTCGTGAATATGTCCTTCAGAGTCACCAGACCACCCATCCGTGGATTCCGCCACAAAGGACAATCCTCTATCTTCGTCACCAACCCAACAGATCGGCCACCATTGAGTCCCCCACTTCCATCCCGTCTCAGTGCCAATATCGCCCAGTGGTTTCCCACCCCACTCACCATTACAAAAGAAGTAGTGCTTTGCAACAGGACCAGGCAGAGGTATTTCCAACCCAAGGTATTCAATATCAAGTTCGCTCTCAGCATCCAGAACAAACTTTATCTGCACCATACCATCGAACTCGATCCAGTTCTGTGCTGTAACTTTCAACGGACCAAGATCGCCGGTCGCAGAAAACTCGATCCTGTCACCTCTCTCCGTATTAAATGCGACCATGTTATTCGTCAACCTGTATGTCTTACCACCTGCTTTAAGCACAAGTTGCATTGGCCCTGAGAGTAGATCACGCTCGCGTCCGTGGATAGCAGAGGGAAAAGCTCCATCAAAGGTGTACGTTCTGTCCCAGCAGCTGATAGTGTTTCCTGACCGTTTGAGTGGTGTCCAGGGAGCCGGAACAGCGTGGTCAAGCCCAATCTTGTTGTTCATCCACTCGGAATCAACAACCTTGAGAGGTCCTGGATCAAAGTTCATATCAGGAGGAAGTGGAGCCTTGGGCTGTTTTCGATTAGCACCTGTTATACCTTCACCGACATCCTGCGCAAAGCATAATCCAGCACCAAATATCACACCAGCAATAATAAACATGCATAGCATTATTGATCTAAGTGATATATTCATATTAATCTGCATCTAAGTCCACACTCCCAAACTGTGCGTTAACTTGATCTGTTTCATCCGGGAAAAGTATTGCACATCCATCCATATATGTCCACCAAGAGTAACAATTCCGTCTACTGTGAAACAACCTAAAGTCCGTTCGTGCTGAGTAGCGCAAAGCGCGTATCGAAGTATGAATGGACTTTAAAATCTCACAGAACTGAACTGTTACCACCAACAGACTTCAGGAGTAGTATGCACGATCCCTTCCTTAAGTCTAGAGTCTAAAGCCTAAAGTCTCCACAAAAAACGCCCTAAGCTTGTCCATATCAGCATCATCCAAACTGTGATAAGGCAGTCGCCGATACCTTTTACCGGAGTTGAATATCTCGTCCAAAGCATGCATACCTGCATCAAATCCACCGGGGAGCCCAGAGATCAGCTCAAAGAATGGGTAATCGTAGTCCTTAATCACGCTTACAGCTGTAGGGATATCGCCTTTAATAATGGCGTTCCAGTATTTATAAGTTATCTCAGGCTTGAAAGTGATGAATGTTGCCATGTGACCTTTGCAGCCGTATGGATAGAGGTCCAGGTGGAACTGCTTAGTGCCACCGGAAAATATAGCCCATTTCTCACCGGCAATCAAGCAAGTCTTCCGGTCATATTCCCCTGTAACATCAGCTTTAGCTGCTATAACATTCGGAACTTCATCAACTAACCGTTTAGTCACTTCCAAACCGGTCGGATGGCCGTGCCACCCCAGATATCCAGTATTAGCCATAATGGGTATCTCTTCAGCAACAGCCTTAAAATGATTCACTATATCATCAGCGCAGCAGATCCCCGGATACCAGTTCGATCCAAGCAGCATAAGTATATCAACTCCAATCTCACGCACACTCTTGGCAAACTCCACACACTGCCTGGTATTCCAGTAACCCGTACAGGCAGCGACAGCCGCACGCCCTGCACTCTGCTGGACAACTGTCCTGGTAACATCCACTATCTCCTGCTCCGAAAGAGATGTAAACAGGCTGTCACCCATAGTAATCACCAGTGCAGTACTGCCTGCATCGATGCAAAAATCCACCATCCTGCGTAGCGAATTAAAATCGATATCCCCACCCTTCGTAAAAGGAGTCCGGACCGACGGGATAGCACTCATAAAAGCCTTCTGAATCTGTTGAATCTCCACAAAACACCCCCAGCACACTAGAATCACGATAGTATAACGTGAACCCAGCATAATGTCACGAAAATCCGACAAAATTTGAGTGCAGTATCTTGCGAATGCTGCCAGAACCCCTGGTTCATTAAAGCAAAGCGCAATCCGTTCGTGCTGAGCGAATCAAAGCAAACATTATCATCAATCGTTGGGGAAGTCGAAGTGTGAACAGATTGCGCGGCAGTCTACTAAAGTAACCAGATTTCCTCTAATTGGAAGATTAATTCGTTTCCCTTCTTTGCGCCTTTGCGTCTTTGCGTGAGAGTTTCCCTTCTTGCATTTGCCTCAAACCTGTAGTATGCTGGCTCTAAATACTGCAAAGGGGGGAAACAGCTTTGTTCGATGTAGATTCTGCCAGGCTCACGCACGTTGGACGAGTTGAACCTGATCCGAAGTGGGCTATTGAGTCCCATGTGCACACCGTTTGGGAGTTCATCTATTTCGTCCGCGGAACAGGACTAATAGACTTCCCATCCACAACAATCCGCGCGCAACAGTATCATCTGGTAGTATATCCACCCGGCCTGTCTCATGCAGAGTTCTCTGACCCAACTGATCCCGAAGAAACTATATTTCTTGTAGTAGATGCCCAGGGAACCGCACCCGTGGGAGCTCAACTCCGGCTGCCGGATACCCGGGGAGATATGGGTTGGCTCTGCACTCACTTATACTGTGAAGTCCAGGCACACGGCGTCACCGAACTTGCGCAGGCATATACAAAAGCATTCCTGCTGCTTGTAGAGCGTGCCTGGGACAGCGGAGGAGAAGTAAAACACGATGTAATAGACGTTGCCCTGCAGTATATCCATGCAAATTATGCCCGCTATCTCACGCTCGATGACCTCGCCCACGCTGCACTTGCCAGCAGGACTCACATCTCTCACCGGTTCAAAGAAAAACTCGGTATCAGCCCTATGCGTTACATTCAGCAAGTAAGACTGGAGAACGCCAAACGCTTCCTTTCCACATCCGATATGCCTGTCGGAGAAATAGCCGCACAGACCGGATTCACCGACGCCCTCTATTTCAGCCGAATATTCAAAGAGACCACCGGCCACACCCCCACCGATTTCCGCAATCGCAACCACAACGCAGGTTAAATATATTGTCATCCTGAGTATCCGACCGTGCTGGTAGTGCAGTAATTTCATAAAGAAACCCACCCAGGTGTTTCGGGACTTGAGGGTTGGACATGCTAGTGTTGGAGTAAAATAACAAACCTAACATCCAACCCGGAAGTCCCGAAACAAAGAGCACTGTTTCTTAGGAGCCCCCAAGTTGGTGCTGCCAACTGATTTCGAATAGAAACCCTATAAGTTTCGACAGGCCAAATTGTGGTGCAGGCTTCCAGTCTGTAAAACCTGTGTTATCTTGAGCCCCCAAGTTGGTGCTGTCAACTGATTTCAATTAGAAACCCTATAAGTTTTGACAGGCCAAATTGAGGTGCAGGCTTCCAGCCTGCCTTTAATCTGGGTTTCTTAAGCGCGCAGCGAAGGATCTGCTTTTTCCATGCAATAATACGGAAACTGCAGATACTTCACTGCGCTCAGGAACACATAATGCAAGCATGATACGGTGCCATGTTTTTGAACAATCGCATATCATCTAAATATGTAATGAAACCACTCCATTTATTTTAAAAATCCACTCAACCATATCAGAATCCTGGTCGTATTCCTTTTGAGGGATGCATCAGAGAGGGACACAATTGCTAGAGTCGTCAGACGCCCAATTAGTAGGTCAGTGCCTGCAGGGAGATAATCGAGGGTTTGATGGCCTGGTGAAAAGGTATCAGAGGCGGATCATTAGCTTCTGTTATCGGATGCTGGGTGATGCTGATCTGGCATCAGATGCGGCGCAGGATAGTTTTCTGAAGGCTTACCATGCGCTTGACAGCTTCAGGACGGACGCGTCGTTCTTGAGCTGGATGTTCAAAATTGCCGGCAATACCTGTCTGGACATATTGCGTAAACAGTCAAGGCAGCGGACGGATTTACTGGAAGACTCACCGGCAGAATCGGGACAGCTGCACGATACAACCCCTTCTCCGGAAAAGAGTGCTTTGTTTAATGAGAAAGATAGAATCATCCGGCAAGCCATACTGGATTTGCCGGAGAGTTATCGACAACCGATTGTGCTGTTTTACTTTGGCGATCTGAGTTTGAAAGAGGTTGCAAAAACTCTCGAACGACCGGAGGGAACTATTAAGTCTTCCCTTCACGCCGCACGAGAAATGCTCCGCCGAAAGTTGGAAGGGGTAGTTTAGAGATATGGACTGTCGAAAAACAAGAGAAATATTGCAAGGAATGTTTGATGGAGATCAACATGTAGGCCTTGATCAGACTCAGCAGCACTTGCACAACTGCATAGAATGCCGTGAGTGGAAATCAGATATGGACGCACTCCTCAGTTCGATAAGCTTCAATATCTCTGAACTGCCTGAGATCGATATATCAGCTGCCATAATGTCCCAGCTCCCAAAGCGGCATCCCGCAGCGCCAGTGAAAGCCGGATGGAGTCTCAACCGGACTCTAGCCTGGGCATTGGCATGCTGGTTTGCAGGAATGCTGGTGCTGGTTGGCGGAGTCGGAATCTGGATGCTGGCCACTGGAAATGACGGACTTGGATTAGTAAGTGGGGTTTGTAAAGCCGGTACGAGCTTGCTGAGGTGGACCGTTTCTGAAATTGGAGTGATTACAATTGCATTTAAGGCTCTGTCCCACGCTGCTGGATTGCTTATATCCCAGCTTTGGGAGGTGGCTTGCAGAATAAAATGGACACTGCTGATTTTGTTTGGGTTGGATATATTCCTGCTTGTAGCTGGATATACTGTATTGCGGCGCAGAGTCCTGTCGGGATCAATGATGGTAGTGTGACTAGAGAGATTTAGAGGTATATGAAATGAAAAAAATGGTGTTGAATACACTTATAGTAATTGTCGCAGCATCTGCAGCGCTGGGAGCGTATGCATTCCTGGGTTTTCACAACAGACTTGAACAGTTGAAGATGAGCAGGAAGATCACCCCTTATACCGGCACAGGCGCAACTGTATATGCTGCTGCAATGGACCGGATAGACCTTACCGGTAAGTGGAAGTTTTCTGTCGACCCCGGCAACATCGGTCAAGCACAAAATTGGCAAAAACCGGAGTTGGATACTCAGAACTGGCGTGATATAAATGTTCCGGGTGCCTGGGAGGACCAGGGAATTACTCAGGCTAATCCAAGCTACAAATCTGTTGATCCATCTCTTACATATTCAGGATATGCCTGGTACCGCCGGACTGTGGCCATACCTGCTGACTGGCAGGGAAAGACTTTTTTTCTGAACCTTGGAAAAATTGATGATCAGGACTGGACCTATTTCAATGGTCAGCTGATCGGTCAGACAACCACGCAAGTCGGAGCAGCGGATGTAGTGCGCTCTTATACAATACCTGCTGGACTGATAAAATTCAATCAGCCGAACGTGATTGCAGTAAGAGTCCTGGACACCGGTGGACGTGGTGGAATAGTGGAAGGACCTGTATCGTTAAGCACAGGCGGAGCAGATGCTGCAATAGCTCCAGAAAGTGACAACACTGATAATGCTAAAGACAAAATCCAAGTTACCGGTGATGTCACTGTCGACAAGGGTCAGACTGTGAATGATGCTCTAGCAGTTAATGGCGATGTTACTGTCAGCGGGCATGTTAAAGGGGACGCAATAGCTGTAATGGGGGACGTTGTTATTGAGTGCGGAGGGATTGTAGATGGCTCAGCGGTTGCAGTAAATGGCGAAGTAATCAGGCGTCCGGGTGGAATCGTCAAAGGTGAAACGACAAGTGTAGCCGGATGGCACCAGCTCAACAAAATTCCCTGGCATTTTGGCAATTGGCACGTTGGGACATTCCTTGGGTTGGGCATACTGGGATCTGTACTGTTGGCTGCACTGATTGTAGCCATATTCCCAGGCAAGTTCACAACAGTTGCTGACTTAGCTATTCAAATGCCTGCAAAATCTGCCTTGTATGGCATTGTTGGCTTGCTATTGTCGGTCTCAATAGCCATCGCATTAACTATAACGATAATCGGAATACCACTGATGGTTGTGGAAGTCCTGTTGCTGGTTATGGCTGCTCTTGTAGCACACATCGGTATTGGAGCTGTCATAGGTAGAAAACTCGGTGCAGCATTCAATAAACCAGGTATCTCCATAGTGATGTCTGCAGTCCTGGGTGTATTAGTTCTGGATATCGTTAAGCTGGTGCCCTTCTTTGGACCGCTGATAGTGTTTATCCTAAACATAATAGGTTACGGGGCAGTAATACTGACCGGTTTCGGAACCAGCAGCAACTGGTATGAAAACCGATTCCAAAAGAAAACTCCTGCACCCGTAATTCCATCAACAGACTTAGTGAAGCCGGACCCGCTGGGCGATTTCGACGATACATCAAAAATATAGACAATACCACTCAATGCTGGAATGGGAGCCGGTCCTGCCACCAGGACCGGTTCCCATTTTCGCGTATTTAGCGCGGTTGAAAATAATATTTGGAGTACTCGGTTACAGAATCAGAATTACATTGGACCTATTCTGTAAACATGAGCTCTCCACTTATCGAAATTATCGACAAACGAGCATGAATTGCGGTTATTCACAAGAGGTAGTTGACGGTAGGAACCAAGTTTGAGATTGCCGGAGCGATCTTCATCAAGGACAGTGACAACCGATTTTTTAGGCATCTGAAGCTTTGTGAGATCAAACTTGATTTGACCCATATCCAGCGGATTCAACTGGCTGTCTTGAACAGGATTGACAGCTATCAGCAGGTAGTAATGACCGCTTTTGGTATTGATTTTGCGCATGATTGTTTGAATACGTGGGTTACTAACTTGATAATTATGCACAATTTGATTGGATGCCAAAATATCCGGTATCATTGTTTGCAGGCTATGCAGAGCAAGGGATATTCTTTTCCACTGTTCAGGCTCCTTTTCCGGGTAGTTCTTGTGTTCATAAAACATGAGGCCCTTTACATCTCTGGTCAATGCCAGCAGCGTCATCAGCCTTATCTGTTCAGCAGTCGGTAAAGGTTTGTCCTTGATCCATTGGCATATTTGCACTATCTGCCAGAGGTAAGGTTTCGATGGATTGCCGGTTTGGTGCTTAGCTGTTATATCCAACTTTTCAGGTTCGGATATAAGTGGTTTGTCAAAAGCCAGAGGATAGGAATCCGGGGCGTATATGTCTGCTGATTTCATATACTGCACATCTCCCCTTGAATCCGCGCTGGCAATATATAGGGGATGCTGCTGGTCCAGGCTCTTTATATATCTATAAGCCAGTGTAATATCTTCAACTGGCATGTTCACAGAACCTGGTTCATCGATCAGATACCAGAGAAGCAATGCTGGATGATTCTTTAGGGCCGCAATGTTGTCCCGCAAAACCATCTTCCTGCTGGCCCATGCCCTCTCCGGATCGATCAGAGGCAACGGCTTGTTGATCGAATAACTGGAATAAGCACCAGCCATAACCTTTAGTCCTGCAGATTGTGCATAGTCCAGGAATTTAAGCATACCTTTCCTGTATAGGGAATGGGTAGTTTCATAATCTTCCTCCGGGAACTGCTGCCTTTCAGACCCGTCCCAGCTGGGACCGCTGACCCTCTGGCCATACAGATTCATTGTATAAGTCTGCAGCAGGTTGAATCCGGCATTCTTAATGGCCTTAAACCTGGAAAGATTAGTCTTATCATCGGTCGAACCGGTGTAGTTGCAGATTGGGAAATTGCCGGATGCCTGATCAATACCGACACAGGAATACAGTCCCAAAGGAAAGAACGGTTTTCCATCGACTACCATATAACCATTGGAATTGATACAGGTGTTCTTCCATTGGAGTGAGAATGGTTTACTGATCGATAGCTGGGAGTCTGGGCTTTCACTTCGCCCAGGGAGGGAATTGCCCAGCACAACATCATCCAGCATAAATGTATATTTAGTGCCGGTATTAACAGCAGCTGTACCTGCATACACAATCATTTCAACTATCAAAGCATTCTTGTTACCTGCAGTTATCGCTGGATTGTCATTGTAACCAAACTTAAACTGTGTCGCCTGCACTCCTGCGAACTGCCAATTGTCTGTTACCAGATCCCTCGCCTGAAATGCCAGCCACCAGCTTCCGGAACTGTCGTGCAATAGAAATCCCAATGAAGTTATAGAAGGGTTGACCTTGTAATGGCAATATACATACTTGAAATTCTTCCAGCTTATACCCTTGTCGAACCTGACTTTAGCCCCGCTGTTGCACCATTCCACACTGCTTGTATCGTCAAATACCGCAGACAGTACTCCCTTACCACGTATAGCATCATTAGTTAGCTCTATCTGTGTGCCGGTTCCGTATGCTTCCCATTGTCTGAACATCTCTTTATCGAACTTGCAATTAAACACTGCTGTGTCTGCAAAACATTCGAGAGAAAATACAAAACTTAACAATACAATTACTATCAGGTTTCGAATTGTGATCATTGTGATATATACCTGTGATACAAGCGGTTCAATATTGCAATCAAGTATAGTGAAATACTGGCGTCACTGGCAAATGATAGAATTCAGATGTGTGATTCCACAGTTGACTTGTTTGTTTCGAAGCGATAGTATACTTCCTGAAACCATTGTGTTTGGCACCTAGTGCGCATTATTCACGAAACTCTACTTTCGACCAGCAGTAGGGTCGAAAGTGAGCCAATCTCGAATAATGTGCGCTAATTTACGCCATTTATTCATCAACCTTCGCAGGAGACTATATATGAGGGCGGTTCTTCAACGGTTATTAAGAGTGCAGCAGTCTGGTCTTGTGATTGTAGCGCTGGCGATCGGAGTTCTACTTACCAGCTTTGCAGGTTCACACGTCGATCCTGTTTCAGGCATGCATGTCAACAACTTCCTCAACTCCCGCACCATAATGCAGACCGCCACCGATACCTGCTTCTTTGCTATTATGGCTATTGGCGTGACAATGGTCATAATAACTGCCGGGATTGACCTCTCTATTGGTTCTATTTATGCACTTGCCGGCGTTACTATGGCGATGGTTATGCGTTCTATGGGACCCATGCACAGTGTGCCTGCAGTTCTTCTTGCCCTTGCTCTGTGTCTTGGAATTGGAATCTTCTGCGGTTTACTCAACGGAATAATGGTAGTCTTCTTAAAGGTCCACCCGTTTATTATTACATTAGGGACAATGTGGATATTTCGTGGGATTGCATTCATTGCAAGCAAAGCTGAGAGTATTCTCCTGCCAAACAACCTTACAGCTGTCACTAAAGCCACTCTGGGTTTCGGTACATCCATTTATCCGGTCCCGTTGATCTGTATGATTGTAGCTGCGATTATCGGGGAGATTTATCTGTTAAAGACAGTCTCCGGACGCAACATATATGCAGTTGGGGGCAACTTAGAGGCAGCAAGGTATTGTGGAATAAGATCCGATAAAGTGTTGGTAACGGTCTTCGTTCTCTCCGGACTTACAGCAGGAATCGCCGCATTTTTAGGCTGCAGTTTTTACGGGTCAGCATCTTGTGCAGATGCAACCGGCTATGAACTCTACGTTATTGCTTCCGCCGTAGTAGGTGGTGCCAGTCTGGTTGGGGGCAAGGGTAGTGCAATCGGTGCAACCCTTGGAGCCCTTTTAATAGTGCTTATAAGGCAGTCAATAAACACCCTGCACTTCGACCAGAACTATGAATGGATAATTATTGGTTGCGCTATCATTATTGCTGTTGTACTGGATAGAATTAATGCCCAGCTTGCAGTCAAGAGAATGGCCCGTCAGGCCGAAGAGAAAGAAACAACTGCTGCTAGTGGATAAATGCTTTTACAAACATATTACCTCTACAAATAGAAAGGATATTCAGATGAAAAATTTAAAAAATGCATTACTGATTGCTGTATCTCTTGTGGTTTTGGTTTTATGTGGATGCAGTAAACCGTCTGCTCCAACAAGCAGTACTGCACCTTCCCCCCCCGCTCCAACTGCATCAACTGCAAAATCGGAAACTATCAAGATTAGTCTGATAGCTAAGAGTTCAACCAACCCGGTCTTCCTGTCAGCAAGGACTGGAGCAGAGGCGGCAGCTGCTGATCTCTCCAAGAAATATAATATCAAGATAGATATCGATTGGCGGACTCCTCCCACAGAAGATGGTCAGGTACAGGCTCAAAGGCTGACTCAGGCTGTCAACGAAGGCGCCAGCGCCATATTGATCTCCTGTTCCGATGCGGGAAAAGTTACGGGCGCTATTAACGATGCCGTTGACCGTGGCGTTCCTGTCATGACATTCGACAGCGACTGCGCGGATTCCAAACGTTTTGCTTTCTACGGAGTTGATGATATCAAGTCCGGAGAAGCAGTAATGAAGGAGCTTGCAGCTGTTCTTAAAGGCAAAGGTAGTGTTGCAATCCTGGCCGGTAATCAGAATGCTCCCAACCTGAGAAAGCGCGTTGAAGGTGTAAAGAATGAAGCCAAGAAGTATCCTGGCATAAAGATTGTCGGAGTGTTTTATCATCCGGAAACTCCGCAGGATGCGGCGGCTCAGGTAGTCAAAGTCCAGAATGCAAACCAGCAGATTACCGGATGGGCAATGATCGGTGGTTGGCCATTGTTCACAAAGACCCTGCTGACAGATCTGGATCCTGCAAAAGTTAAGGTTGTAGCAGTGGATGCACTTCCGGCTGAGCTGCCATATATAGAAAAAGGCATCACTCCGGTCCTGCTTGCTCAGCCAACCTACAACTGGGGATATGTCTCCGTAGAAAAGATCATAGACAAGATCTATCTCAAGAAAGACGTTCCAGCAATCAACCGAATGGAGCTTGTCCGGGTAAGCAAAGAGAACCTGGGCACCTGGGCCCGTCAGTTAAAAGACTGGGGTTTCTCTGATATCCCGCAGAAATATCTGGATATGAAATAGAAAAACAGATAGTAGGGGAGTGCCTCCGCGCACTCCCTTCACGAACATGTTGGGGTGTAATAGACAACCGCTTCCGTTCGTGCTGAGCGAGTCGAAGTATGGACGGAAGCGGTTGGGGAAGAATCTTACGGACATTATCTCGCTCATTATGTCCTAATACAAGAATGCATTTCCTGTTGGAGGCCTGTCCAATTGCCTGACGATATCATTGTAGAGTTTGATAAGGTGAGCAAGCGTTTCCCGGGTGCGGTGGCGCTGAAGAGCGTCAGCTTGAAGATCAAGCGTGGTTCGGTCCATGGGTTGGTCGGTGAAAACGGTGCTGGTAAAAGCACACTCGGTAAAGCGCTGGCCGGCATTCATGTCGTAGACGAAGGACGCATACTGGTCGATACTAAACCTGTACACCTTGGTAACCCGCGGGATGCTCTGCAGGTCGGCATTGGAATGGTCCACCAGGAGCTTGCATTCTGTGAAAATCTGACTGTCGCTGAAAACCTGTGTCTGGGACAAATGCCGACTCAGGGGCTTTTTATCTCACGCGAAGAGATGACCAGGCGTGCAGTAGCATTGCTGGATGTTATTGGATCAAAAATTGATGTCGGCAGGCGTCTTGGTGAGTTGTCCATTGGGCAGCAGCAGATGGTCCAGATAGCTGCATCGGTAGCTCGCGGCGCACGGATTATGATCTTCGATGAACCTACCAGTTCACTCTCTCAGATGGAATCGGAAAAGCTCTTTGGGCTGATCAGAAAACTTCAGAAGGACGGAGTTACATCTATATATGTATCCCACAGGATGCCGGAGATTATGGACCTGTGCGATACGATCTCAGTACTTCGCGATGGACAATTGGTTGATACCCTTCCGACATCCGAACTGGACGAAGATGAGATCGTCCGGTTGATGATTGGCCGGAAATACGAATCCCACACACCGGAATGCCTGAATAAAGACCAGGGGAACGAACTTCTTCGAGTAGAAAATCTGCACAGTTCAGGTAAGTTCTCAGATATATCCTTTACAGTGAAAGCTGGTGAAATATTGGGGATGGCCGGATTAGTTGGCTCCGGAAGAACGGAAGTTGCTGAAGCGATTTTTGGACTCGATCCAGCTTGCACCGGAAATGTGTTCGTTGCTGGTGATAAAGCTCCTGTGCTTGGTAATCCAGTCGCCGCAATAAATGCAGGTTTAGGCTTGATTCCGGAGGACCGCAAACGCCACGGGCTAGTGCTTTCAATGACTGCCAAAGAAAATATAACCCTGCCCATTCTCAGACGTTTGGCATATCTGGGGCTGGTTCGAAAGAGCGCTGAGATTGCTATTGCTCTGAATTACTTCAAAGCAATGCGGATAAAAGCATCAGGAGTGGATGCAACCTCTGCAAGCCTTTCCGGTGGCAATCAACAGAAACTGGTCATAGCACGCTGGCTAGCAGCTCAGTGTAAGGTTCTACTTGTAGATGAACCCACACGCGGTGTCGATGTGGGAGCCAAGTCAGAGATCCACGCCTTGCTGGATGAGTTAGCCTGCGATGGCAGCGCTATCTTATTAGTATCCAGCGAACTCCCCGAAGTCCTCAAACTCTCCACCAGAATCCTGGTACTCCGAGGAGGCAAAATCGCCGGTGAACTACAAAGAAAAGATTTCAGCCAGGAAGCAGTAATGAGACTAATGGCCGGGATGGAAGAAGAGAAGCAGTAAGTATTCATTAATCCTGTCTTGGGCTACCAGGAGGGCATTAGATGAGTAGTACATTTGTAGCATTTATTGACGAATCTGGAGATGAAGGTTTTCGTTTTGGTAAAGGATCATCCGAGTGGTTTGTAGTCTCAGCCGTTATTATGCGCACAGCTGATGAGCTTGAACAGGTCAAGTTGATTAACGTTGTCCGTGATGGATTAAACCAGCGACGACATTCAGAGCATTGGATTGCTGATAAAAAGCCGCTTCACTTCCGTGATTTAAGCCATGAACAGCGTAAATACTATGTGGAATACATTACCAATGCTTTGCTGCGAACTGTAGTTGTGATGATCCACAAGTGCGAAATTACCAGTCCCGAGAGATTTCGTCAAGAATCTAATCTATATTTCTATGCTATACGCTTACTTGTTGAACGAGCATCATGGTATTGCAGAAATCAGAAGAGGCATAATGGTCTTGGAGATGGGAGCATGAAATTGGTGTTTTCTAATCGCAGTACACTGGATTACAAGGAATTGGCAAACTATCTTATATACCTGGACTCTAATAGCATTGCACTTGACTACGGGGGAGCACCTGGAATTATCTTTCCTGAGGAATTATGTACTCATTCTCCTGGTCAGAGTATGGGACTTCAGATAGCAGATGCTGTCGCTAGTAGTTATTATTTTGCTGTTGAAAAGAGTATTTATGGATTCACTGAAGAATCATATGTAAAACGACTTCTCCCACGCGCATATCGTAATGAGGGACAACTCTGGGGATATGGCATTAAGCTGGTACCGAAAGAAACGGAAGAACATCGTAGAGAGGGTAAATTGTTATTGGATTGGGAATAATCAGCATAAAAAAAGCAGGCCCTGGGACATAGGATCCCACCGACTAGCGGCTGCCGCTCATTAGGAGCGACCAATGTTTACCCCACGAATACCTGCATGTTTATAATACCCTTGAAATAGAAATATTACAACCATTATTTTTCTAGTTTTTATAACTACGCACGGTTTTAGTCATCATAAGCAGACATACATCGAGATCATATCAATCCTTGTCCTTGTAATACTTATGCCCACTCCCAGCCTCATCATACGGGATAAACCCAAATGCCTGGTGCATGTGGTTGCCTGCTAATACATAGTCCAGAATAGCTCTTCTAAGAGATGTGTCACGTGGGGCTGTTGTCAGATCCTTTGGCTTAGATCCAAATACCCGTTCGAATGTCTGGTTGTCGCTGCTCAATACCGGCATCAGATAGAACTCTTTTTGGAACCGGAATATATTAGCTTCCGGTGGAAGAATATTCTGCAGGTTTGGATCCAGCAGCCAGGAAGTGCAGATGTAGCCGGTGAACTTTTGGTCAGGGAAATGCCTGGGAAAGAACTCGTTCGCCAGCCGATAGGACTCTACGCACTCATCATAATCCATCTTTGCCCCAGCAGGTATGTGGACATCCAGGACTCCTGTTCCATTTCCTAACAGCTGTTCCCATTCATCAAGCTTGAGTGTAATCAGTTTATTAACTGCCCGACCATCAGATGAGATTGGATAGCCTGTTACTAATTCGTTGGTAGTGTCAAAAGTTGCCGTCCAGGCGTTCTCATCGATTATACCGTTTGTCCCATCCACTTTTCCGTCCAGGCTGAAACGTATTCCATCGCCAGCAAGAGCAATAACTTGGTTGTGATTACGGTTACGGTAGATGTTGTATATACCGGTATATTCGGTATGCATGAACTGGAGCCTGTGCAGCCGAAATAATCGACCTGTCAAAGTCTGTTGCAGCCAACTGGTCTGGGAGAACCCCCAATGTCCATGCGCATTTCTATAATCTTCTGCCCAAATACCTATGTCAGTGAGACAATTGCGTGTGATTGTTTCCGGAATAACTAGGCACTGGTGGATTTCCATAAAATCGGAAATTCCGGAAAGGACTATTACTGCAGGAAACATAACTTTCAGGTGGTCCGGCAGAGAGTTCGGTAAAGGCCAACTTCCGGAGCCGCCCTCTTGACGGATAAACAGAATGAAATGCCATAACCACGCAAATCGGTTCAGATTATAATCTTCTTTGACAGCTTCAAGAGTCTGGCTTAGTAGATCAACAAACTCTACCGGCAGCTCAGTCAAGTCGTTTAACACCTTGATTAAGTTTTGCTCGAAGTCTATCCAATCCCTTCCAGGATAAAGCCGCTGCGAATCATCAAGTAACTCTAGCCAACACTCAGGTGGATTAGTTATCCCCACAGTCGCAAAATTCAATCTGTTACCCGGTTGCGTGTCATAAGAAGTCATTACTTATCTATATCCTCACGTTGCTAATCTACGCCTGCACAATTATAAAGGCAATCGGCCAGTGCAAGCAACCCTTTCGATTCCTAACTCTTTACAATATTATTAGTCCAAAAAGGAATTTCCAGAATAATATCCAAATACTCCACACCCCATTTTCCGCGCAATTCGTGCCCTTCTACGCTTTCCGCGATTCAAAACAAGCTATATTGTGCTGAAGGCTTCCAGCCTGCCATATCTGGTCTTTTAGGAGGACACACATACCCAACGTTTGACTTTAGAAGGGTAAACGAATCATACTTAAATCAGGAGTAAATATAGCTCTGAAGGTTTTTTATACGGGGGTATTATTGTTTTGCAGTTGGTTCATACTATCACTGAAGTAAGAGAAGCTGTTGCATGGGCTAAGGCTTCAGGACATAAAGTTGGGTTTGTGCCTACAATGGGAGCGCTGCATGAGGGGCACCTTACACTGGTCCGCAAGGCGCACGAAGAGTGCGGATTTGTTGTGGTAAGTGTGTTTGTGAACCCCACGCAGTTCCTGGCAAATGAAGATTTCAACAAATACCCCAGGACACTTGAAGCAGATGCAGCTGGTTGCCAGTCTGCCGGAGTGGATATCGTCTTTGCTCCTTCGGCAGCTGAAATGTATCCTGACGGATTCGATGCGTGGGTGGAAGTTGGCAGTGTGACTGATAGCCTTGAAGGTGAAATACGCCCCGGTCACTTCAGAGGTGTCACTACTGTCTGCGCAAAATTATTCAACATCGTCTGCCCTGATGCTGCGTTTTTTGGCCGCAAAGACTACCAGCAGCTTGCTGTGATTAAGAAAATGGTCCGTGATCTGAATATGCCTCTGGAAATCAGGCCGGTCGATATCGTCCGTGAGTCCGATGGCATGGCTATGTCCAGCCGAAACCGGTATCTGAGTCCGGACGAACGCAAATCAGCCACTGTTCTTAGTAGGTCCCTTTTCGCAGCAAAAGAATCGTACTCTAATGGTGAGCGTGATGCGTTGGCAATTCTTAAGGTTGCGTCTGACATCCTGGCTGGTGAACCCCGTCTGACGCTGGATTATCTTGTCATCGCAGACTCCGAGACCCTTATACCAGTGAACGAAATAGATAGTGCAGTCGTTATTCTTCTGGCCGGTCGATTGGGGCCTGTAAGACTGATAGATAATATCGTCCTTGGAGATTCCTGAAATGTCTCCAGTAGTAGTTATCTCACTCAAAGACAAATCGCAGCGCGCTGAAATTGCCGGCCAAATCGCCAATGAATGTTCAGCTCAAGTGATATCCGTCGGTTCACTATATCATTTACCGGATCAGGACGATCTTTGGACGTTGCTTCATAAACCGTTTGAGACAATGGTCATAGTATCTGATATTAACCCTCGACCGATAGAGTGTCTGCTGCGTGAGCGTGGAGTAATAATTGAAAATCTGACATGCATCGATTCTCGGGTGTTTGATAACCAGATTGATCTGGTGAACAATATCATGGACCTTCTGCCGGATAACGTCGGATCAGGGGAACTGGTTAATATAGATACAGATCTCGCAGACAGATGGTACCCGGTTATCGACCGTAGCCTGTGTGTTGCCTGCGGTCACTGCGTTCAATTCTGTCTATTTGGGGTATACTCTAGTTCCGATGGTGTTGCAGTCGTCCAACCTGACTGCTGCAAACCCGGATGCCCGGCATGCAGTAGAGTATGTCCGCAGGGAGCAATAATATTTCCATTGTATGATAAAGATCCTGCGATTGCTGGAGTGCCAGGTCGAATTATTACGCCTGACCCCGCAGCCCGTGCAATGTATTACAAACGCACCGGTGCTGTGTGCCCGGTATGCTCCAAACAAGCTGCCATTGATGCCCTTGCCGGTACAAAATGTCCGGAATGTGGAAGAGAAATACCCGTGCAGGCCGACAGCCAAACGGATGATGAATTGGATAGACTTATAGATGAGTTTGATAAGCTTAAATTCGGTGGGTGAGCTTTGCGCCGAAGTCTCACGGACAAAGGAACTGGCTGCCAGCTGTGGGTCACAGGTGGTGATGACAGCTGATCGCACGCTTATGTCCTCTTACGACTTGCTCTTTGACGGTATGCTGGCTGCCAGTCAAACCACGACTATTCCTCCCAGGATGGTGTCCTGGCTGCTAATGCCTCATCCCGGTATTAAAGAAGGTTCGTGTTCGGTTGCTCCTCTTGGACTCAGAAGAGTCGAGGCTGCACTACTGAGATCGGGTATGAACCGCTGGGATGTATCTGTCGTTGATGGAGACCATCTGGATAAAGTGATAGGACCATCCACACGCATAGTTGCTGTCTCATCCGGTGAACCATGTGGGCTGGGAATGAATACATCCACTATGACCAGAATTGCAGGCGGACGAATATATCCAGAAGTTATGTTTCTGGACTTAATGAAGAGAATACGGCATATCAAACGCAAGCAGAGTCTGGATTTCAAGGTAGTAATGGGTGGACCTGGTGCCTGGCAGCTTGCAGATAATCCCGAGAAAATGCAGAAACTTGGGATCGACCACGTGATATTGGGTTACTGTGAAGCCAATGTTGCTGCTTTGTTCTTTACTATATGCCATGGTGGAAATCTGCCTGCTGTGCTTGAAGGCCAGATGCCGCAGGTCTATAACATTCCTCCAATAGTTGCCCCGTCCACTATGGGAGTAGTTGAGATCAGCCGCGGCTGCGGGTTGGGCTGCTCATTCTGCACCATCGCCTGCACTCAGATGATGCACCTGCCAATATCGACCATCGTTGCAGATGTCCGCACCAATATTAGGGGCGGTATACACAATGCAGCGATATTGAGCGAGGACTTCTTCCGTTATGGATCATCCGGCGGAAGAGTCGATGCCGCAGCTGTGATTGAACTCCTCGAAGCGCTGCGAAAAGTTGACGGTCTAAAGCTTATCCAGATAGACCACTGCAATATATCCAGCGTAGCCCAATTGTCCGATGATGAACTCAAGCGCATTCATGACTTACTTACCAAAGGTGTCAGACACGAGAAACTCTGGGTCAATGTAGGTATTGAGACTCCCAATGGAGATCTTATGTATGCAGCAGGCTGCGGGGCCAAAATGGGAGGAGTAGAACCTGCCAACTGGGGAGCATTCTGCTCAGAACAACTCCGCAGACTCTGCAAAGCTGGTTTTATGCCGATGCTCAGCCTGTTGTTAGGACTTCCGGATGAACAGCCCAAACACATCGAAGAGACCATCGAATGGGTCCAGTCTATAGCCAGTGAAAATTTAACCATTTTTCCGGTTATCTATGCGCCAGTAGATGGACAAGCGCCGCCAGACCCGCGTTCACTCAGCAAGCGCCACTGGGACCTGATCGCTAAATGCTACGATCTCAATTTCTCCAGGGTTCCAGGGATGTACTGGGACAACCAGACCGGGGCAGGGGTCGCACTCTGGAAAAGGCTGATGATACAGGTTATGGGTAAAGGCCAGGTTGTGATGTGGAAGAGTCTTATAGCTCTAGGTCGTTCAAAGGCCCATAAATGAATCAGGATACACTAAAACAAGCGCTGACCAGGGCAACAGACTGTCTTTCCTCTAAACGCAACTCAAGTGGTTACTGGGAAGGTCACCTGTCATCGTCTGCGCTTTCTACAGCCGTTGCAGTTACAGCTCTGGTGTTGGCTGAAAATCCGGGTGATGAAGCTCTTATATCTGGCGGTATCGAGTGGCTTGGTCGGACTCAGAACAATGATGGAGGGTGGGGTGACACCCCTGACAGCCCCAGCAATCTTTCAACAACACTGCTGGCACTATCGTCCATACGACTTGCAAAACACGCTTTTGCAGGCTCTAATCAAATGGTATCGGCATCGCTAGCATACGTTTCAAAACATGCAGGATCATCATCAGAAACTATTGTAAAATCAGTCCAGGCTGTCTATGGAGAGGACCGCACGTTTGCAGTCCCAATCCTTGCAGTCTGCGCGCTTTCCGGCATAGTTGAATGGTCGCAGGTACCTGAACTACCTTTCGAACTTGCATTGCTTCCTGCCTCCATGTATAAGATTGCCAAGCTTCAAGTTGTGAGTTATGCAATGCCTGCCCTTATAGGTGTTGGATTATTGATCGCCAATAAGAACAATGCTGGTGGACTGAAGAAAGGTTTTCGGGAGTCCATTACACCAAGACTTCTTGCCAAACTTGCGACTCTTCAACCTGAAAACGGCGGCTTTCTGGAAGCTGCTCCTTTGACGGGATTTGTAGCTGCAAGCCTGGCTGCGTGTGGATTCAATGATTCTCCGGTACTTGGTAAGTCTTTGGATTTCCTGCGGGCATCTGTGCGTGAAGATGGAAGCTGGCCTATAGACACCAATCTTTCTGTCTGGGTGACAAGCAATGCAGTCAGCGCTCTCAAAGAGGCTGGGATCGAATCTCCTGCTTCAATTGAATGGATCTCGAAGCTCCAGCATACACGCGTCCATCCGTTCACCGGTGCTGCTCCAGGAGGCTGGGGATGGACTCATCTGCCCGGAGGAGTTCCGGATGCCGACGATACCTCCGGAGCGATTCGTGTACTGGTTTCATCCGGCAACACGACAGGTATATCAGATGGCATCCAGTGGCTGCTCGATCTGCAAAACTCCGATGGTGGCTGGCCAACATTTTGCAGAGGGTGGGGAAAGCTGCCATTCGATCAGAGTTCTCCGGACATCACAGCCCACGCTCTTAGGACACTAACTGCATCAAAGGGGCTGCATAGTCCTGATAAGATAAGCGCATCTATCAGCAAAGGAATCAAATATCTGGAAAATACCCAACGCAGTGATGGCTCATGGGTGCCCCTCTGGTTCGGATGCCAGACTGCTCCTGAACATAAAAATCCTGTCTATGGAACTGGACGAGTTCTGCAGGCGTTGATAGAATTAAGTATACAAAAAAATGCTGAAAGCGCAATTGAGTATCTTATTGGAGCAGCCAATTCCGATGGAGGCTGGGGAGGTGCAGCAGGATCTCCTTCTACAATTGAAGAAACAGCTGTGGCAGTAATGGGATTATCAGGATATACTAGACATGATAAAGCCAGCCAGGCTGTAATAAACGGAGCGGAATACTTGATTAGGCGAGTCGAGGACGGCACCTGGATCCAACCCTCACCAATAGGCTTGTATTTCGCCAGTTTGTGGTATTCTGAAGATACCTATCCCGTCTCCTGGACAGTAGAAGCATTAGCAAGAGTTTTGAATAATAGACAGGATTTACAAGATTAACAAGATGACTCTAGAATGATTATGCAATCGGTTGTGTTTCTCTATAAGGCTTTCGTTTGTAATAGTTCAGTGTTAACTCGTAATATGATAAATTTCCGTTCGTCCTGAGTAGCGCAAAGCGCGTATCGAAGGATGGACGAAAATTTACTCACAAATATTAAACTGTTACTTTCGATTTTACGTTTACTGATTCAAATACCATATCCTGTGAGTCTTGTAAATCATGTTAATCCTGTCAAAAAAAAAGAAAAAAACGAACTGGAGTAGTATGGCGGTTCCAATCGAGGTTATACAGGAAAACATAAAGCAGGTCCCTGAGAGCTCTGAAACCAGGTCGGAAATACGATCAGCAGCTGTCGCTGTTGCTCGTTTGCTTGATCCCGGTAGATCCCCGGATATGAATGAGCTCCGCGCGGCTGGTGAGTCTCTGTTATCGGAGATGGGGCTTTCGTCTGTCTACCTGGGATATGTCATGGTGACTATAAGCAATGCCTTCTGGCGTGAGCGGTTTGATTCAGTCAGCCACGACAGACGCTTGCTGCTTCTCCCCCAGTGCCTGAGTGACCGCAATTACTGCCAGGGTAGTTTGGATTCCGTAGGCTTGCATTGTGCTTTCTGCGGGGCCTGCGAGATAGCCGACCTGAAACGCGAAGCTGAATCTCTAGGTTACCAGGTGATTACCGCCGAGGGAACTTCCTCTGTGCTTATGAGACTCCTGGAAGGCAAGGCCGATGCCGTGCTGGGTGTGGCCTGCTTGGATTCCCTTGAAAAGTCCCACTCTCGTATATCCCAGATCGGTATTCCCCATATCGCAGTGCCTCTGCTGACTGATGGCTGTGAGAACACAACTGCTGAGATATCCGAAATCCTTACACTGCTGCGTTCATCAGGAACTGCGGTTCCATCGGTCTACAGGAGCTATCTTCCATTATTAAGGCAAGCATACGCTCTATTTAACTCGGATTCAATGGACCAACTGCTGACGATAACAGGAGCTAAATATGCTGGCAGTCCGAATGATCCTGTTCAGGCTACCGATGCTATTGCTCTAGACTGGTTAATGTCCGGGGGCAAGCGGCTGCGGCCCTTTGTTACACTGGCAGCGTATGCTGTGGGCAAATATGGTGAAGAGATAGCAGATCCAAATGTTGATCCTGCTGAATTAATCCCTGACCACGTAAAGTGTCTGGCGCTTGCAATAGAAGCCCTTCACAAAGCCTCACTGGTGCACGACGACATAGAAGACCACGAAGAGTTCAGATATGGCCACAAGACCGTGCAGGCTGAGTTTGGAGAGTCTCCTGCAGTCAATGTCGGGGACTACCTGGTCGGGCTGGGATATAACCTTATATCATCCCAGGCAGACAAACTCAGCCCGGATGTTGCCTGCAAGATACTCTCATCCCTTTCAAAAGCCCACCTGGATTTGTGTAGGGGCCAGGGGGCAGAAATAATGTGGAAGAGCATCCGAGGGGAGTCCCTGAAACCTGTCGAAGCCCTGTCAGTTTATGCCCTAAAAACCGCGCCGGCCTTTGAAGCCTCCCTGACAACAGGACTGGCTGCAGCCGGTATCTCCATAGACCAGGACTTGCTTTCACGGTTCTGTGTCTACCTGGGAGAAGCCTACCAGATAGAAAACGACCTTGATGATTGGACATCCGATGAACTAAACCACATCGTAGCCGGTGGAGACATGCTGGCAGGTCGGCCAACCATCCTCTGGGCATTCATCTGTGAAATGGGAGAAGCCCAAAACGTAAAACAAGCCCTGTCCGACTCCGCTCCGGAATCGAAATTGCAGACAGCCATACTGCTGCTGAACTCCCTGGGAATCTTCCAGAAAGCAAGAACCCTGAGAAACAAACTCCGCAACAAAGCCATAGAAACCGCCGCCCAGGTAAATGACCCCAACATATCCGCCCTGCTGGCATTTTTAGTAAAGGTAATCCTGCCAGGCCGAATGGAATAATCCCCCTGGGCACGCCGAACCCCAGTTCGGCATATTTTGCTTCTGCACCATCCGTCTCTCAAATCACAGAACCCAAACAAAATAATCGTAACAAATTCCCATCTGTACGCGTCATACTTACCAGATACTGCCAACTGATCGTGTGAACGAGGTTGCAATGAGACTCTTTTTCAATTGTATCGTTCTTATTTTGCTGTGTTTACTTGCTATACCAACCATAGGATCTGATGTCAGTATTAAACCTATGGATCCACACGAGGCACGTGAACTCGCTGAAATGGCAAAAGAAGGAGTGGAGGCTCGCGCTATACTCGGTCCCGGTTGGGTATCCAATGCAGAAATCGTCCGATCCCTCAATGGTTGGACAGGCCGCATCAATGGCATCGCAATAACATTCAGCAATTATTCATCACCTGACAGCGACCATCCGAAATCATTCAGGATAATACGGACAAATTGGGACAAAGTCGAATTTACATCACGCACAGATCCCTCAGCCGATAGAGCCCTCAGCGTCACAGATCACGGCTACTGGTACTATTCACCAGGTTCATATATGGCTGAATATCCCGAGGAATGGGAAAAATCACTGGCGAAGCTCCGCGAGTTCTTGCATCTACCGATAGCTGTTTCAAATATGGCGTGCAGGCTTCAAGGTGGATCCAGGGTCATTCCTGCCGGTAAGCCAATACCGATCCAGGCAGTAGTAGAAAGATTGCAGGAACTGTTGCCCAGACCACGTAATCTTCCAGAAGACTGGCCTAAGCGTCTGACTGTAATAAATCCCTCAAGTATCCAGTTAATCCCGAGGACTCCTGTTCAAGTAGAGCTATTCAAGAGGCAGCATTTGCGTTACAAAAAGGGAATCATCGAAGATACACCATGGGGGTCGGACATAAGTGAGATCTTTGATATGACTAAGCCCGGTATCTATAAGATCAGATTGCGCTGCCCAATGCAAAATGACGAGAAAACGATAATGGAATCCCAGGAGATAAGTGTCCGCGTTGTGCCTTCAGATTTTATTCTGGTCTCACTCAAGACGCTATATACCGGAAATAGCATAAAAAGAGGAACAGCCATTCCTGTTGAAATGGATGTCAAGCTCAAAGAATGCACGTTGGATCAGTTTCAAGAGATCAATATCGATTATGCTGCTACCAGGAACATCGAAATATACAGGTCTCCATTTGGAGAGTTCTACGGGTCACCTACCTATGAAAACACCCCCAGCAATACAAACAGTTTGCACCCTGTTAAAAAAGCAGAATACCGGATGAGATTCGATTTCGCTCAGGGACTGTGGAATAACAGTCTTTCTTCGGAAGGCCCAATGAACTCTATCTGGACTTACACAAACCCAGGAGAGAAATGGTATATATGGGTGTTTATATCTTCGACAATCGGCGGAAAAAGGCTTGATACTACATCCAATATTCTGGTAATCCAGATCGCAAAATAGACCGCTGTGGGTCCGTTGTTTCAGAAAAGGATTTTGAGATAAATGATAATCAATATACTCAAGAACCTATTGTTTGTGATAATGCTAACTACCGAGCTTGTATATAACTGTCTTGCCTCCGAAATACCAAGGCATTTACCGTTAGCAGCATATCTGGATATGGCGGACACCGTAGTTGTTGGCAAAGTCATTGATATCGCAGATGCTTCCTCAGACAGATTGCATCAGACGCGGATATCGGAAGCTGCAATCTCTGTCTCCGAAGTATTGAAAGGTTTCGCCTCAAAGATTGTCAAAATCAAATGTATCTCCTGGGTAGACCCGGGTTATCGTTTTCAATCATCCATCCAGCCTGTGAAAAATGGAGCTTCGGGAATTTGGGCGATTGACCATGACGGATTTCTGGAACCGGTTAGTTTACGAAGTTATATATCTGAAGACTGCAAAGCGGATGTAGTAAACAAACTGAAGTTATTATCTGAGTGCAAATGGTCGAAACCTGTCAATGGACTCAGAGCAAAAGCTGCAGTAATTCCGCCAGGTAAGTTTGGACATCCGATCATTATTTTTACAGTTCAAAATATATCCAAAAACAAACTCTTTGTGCCTGATGAAAGTACCGTGGGATTCGTAACTGCAAATGCAAGAATTGACAATAAAGACTTCAGTTACAAATTGATTCCAAAAGATACTGGAATCGCATGCATGTTATGCAGCAGATTGTCTCCGAATGAAATCATATATCTTCAACCTGGATATTCAACCATAGACCTTAGATGGAATCAGTCCATGCCCATCGGTGAATATACAGTGAATATAACCTGCAGGAACACTCGAACCACAGCACTTTACACGCCAACCACTAGCACAGCAAAATCCGTGGATGTCTGGACCGGTAAGTTAACAGCGTCAGCCAAGCTCATACTGGGACCGGATACCCCATTGGGAGATTCAGAATTTGATGAACTTTTCAAAGAAAGGCTTGATGCATGGTTCAAAGCAAGAAATGCCTGGATAGAATCAAACTCCCAATATTCGTATTTAGGAGGTGCCAAGGAAGAAGAAGAGGATCTGATGGCTCTCGGTTCCCGGGCAATACCTTGCATGATTACCTTATTCGAAGAACAACTGAAACAACGGACCTGGGACAATAGATATCAAGCGGACATGTTTGGGCTCTTTATAAGTCTTACGAGAAAGGGATTTGATCGGTCAGAATTACCTCTTGACAGGGCTCTCGATAGAGAGTTTGAGCAGCAATTATTTGTTGACTGGTGGAATAAGGGACGCGCTCAAACACCGGTTAAATTTGCGTCTCTCTTCTCTCAGTGGGACAGCCTCGACATAGCAAACAACAAAGAAGAAGCTGAGAAGGTTGCCAGTAAAATATTAATTATGGGTATAGAAGTATTGCCGATGCTTATGAAGAAGATAGAAGATGGTGATAGGCGACTGCTTCCCTGGGTATATCGCATAATGGTTACCCGCGTAGAATGGAAAACACCAGACCTGGCCACAGTTATGGATTGGTGGGACAAAAACAAAGAGAATCTTGTGTTTCCATCAATGAAATAAGCATGGATATATCCGCAATTGTTTCTGACAGGCACTCATTGTAATACAACAGAGGTTGAGGACCGTAATTGCCACACCATAGAGGCACACAATGAAGATAATAGGATGCATTATTGCACTACTCGTTTTGGGTCTAATATTATCAAATGCACTTTCATCGCCCGATGAACAAAAGATGCATGAGGTCTATGGGACACTGTTTTGTACTAACGGTAGACCTGCTCCTAATGTGAAAATTGACGTGTTCGATGCCAATACTTCGGGTAACAAAAGCACAATCACTGACTCAAAGGGAGATTATCGCATATCGATTCTAGGAATAAATACCAGTTTCGGTGCCGAATCTCGCGATAGTGCGCTGTATTATGAGTTTTCAATCCCCAGGGGTTCTCCGGCCCAAATGCGAAAGGATCTCAGATTTGAACGTGCGATTCTTGTGTCGGGAAAAGTAACAGACAGGGATAATGGAAAGCCGGTATCAGGCGCCCAGGTATCTGTAAATGCAGAATCCAGCAAGCAGACATTAACAAAAAACAACGGCGTATTCAAAGTTTATGTGGTGCCAAGGGCTGAAATGTTACTGGATGTCTTCAGTCCGGGTTATGTTGCGCAAAAAATCGAACTCACCGCTCTGGATACTACTACCGGGATTCATATAAAGTTATTTCATGGCGGTTCTGTAAGTGGCAGGGTTATCGATCAGAATGGAAAACCCGTTGCTGGGATTAATGTAAGCGCAGGATACAAATTCCAGTTATCTACGCAGACAGATGGAACCGGTCACTACGAAATCAAGAATGTGGATCCCGGTAAACCCCAGCAAGTCTACGTCAACGATTCTGGAATGTCTATTTATGAAGGAAAGACTATCAGGTTTTCGAAGCACAGTAAATATGCCTATGGAAATTTCACTGTTTATGTTTCCAGTTATGCACTCAAGAAGAAAAATGGGGAAGCAATCAATAATCCTCCTGTTGGCATTAATGATTCCGATAACAACTCAACTGAAACGAAAGCAAAACCACAGATCGCAGGCACAGTCGTTGATGCTCATACCGGCATTCCGATTAATAATTTCAAGGTGAAGTGGTCGATTCCTCGCAGCGTCAATCACTTCGGATATGAAAGCATTATAGTTGATGATCCAAACGGCAAATTTGTTGCGTCCGTAGACAATAGCGGTTTTATAGATCCGGATCGGGTTACCGTTAGAGTAATGGCTGGTGGATATATTAGCGAAGAGAAAAACATCGAACTCAACAACGGGTGGAGGACTGACTATTCAAACATTTTCAAGCTGGAGAAATCGATATCCACACAAGGATTGATAACTGATTCATCAGGTAAAGGAGTTCCAAACGCGAAAATAGTTGTTCTGGAAGACAGCGATTATCATTATTCATATAGCCCGACCTGGATGTCGTGGAAAGCCCACATTCAGATATTTACCACACATCCGGATGGCCATTTTACGATCGATCCAGTTGTCATAAGGTCCGGGACAATTGTAGTCAAGAAACCCGGATATCCGAAAGTTGCTAAATCCAGTGTTGATCTCACTAAGCCTGTATCCATTGCACTGCCAAAATCCTCAGTCCTTACTGTCCAAACACAGAGTTTTACGGAAAAAGATCCCTGTGTTAGTTTGGCATATAGTGTGGATGGTTCTATCGAAACAAAACAATCGGCGGATGGCAGAGTAATCTTTCAAGATTTACGGCCAGGAAAATATACACTGACTGTAAGTAATCCCCAAGGCAAGTTTTCCTCCGGTATCTGCCTAATCCTGAAACCCGGTCAACACAAGACTGTCAAGATGGAAAACAAGCATAAAGTAAACGCAATGATTAGATTTACCAGAAATAATGAACCTGTTTCCAATGTATCCGTAGTGGTAAATAACAAGGATGGTTCCATTGGTACGAGCACCTATACCGATTCACGGGGTGTATGCCATGTCGGGCTTGCGAAGCCTGGACTCGCGATAATGACCTACTTCAGGATGCAACCGTACCCTTTTATCGAAGGCCAGATCATATCGCTAAAGCTACATACAGGGGATAATACAATCGATATTAAGCTCCCGGCAGGCAGGATTTCTGGACATTTGATTGATTCACAGACCTTGCTGCCCATCAAGGGAACTATTATTAACACATTTACCAAGAGGAGAGCCTCTGTCAATTTCCTTTACGATGAACCATACAGGGGTAATGGATTTAAGTTTTGGTATGGCTCTGCTCCTGCAAGCTCAATGGACGGTACATTTCAATTAGATAATCTTCCCAGCGGAAATATCACCCTTACCTGTACCTCTCAGGATTCTCGGTCGACGTATATAGGAAATACTGTAAAATTATCCGCAGACAAGCCAGTTAAGGGGCTAGTTTTGAAAATTACAGATCCCGGCAAGCTGCATGTATCATTGGTTGATTCTGTATCCGGCAAGACATTGAGAGCAATGCCTGCAGTGTTGTTTTCTCCACATTATGACCGGATATATCCTGATGAGACATACGACAAACCGACCAGTGTTCCTGCAGGTAAATACATAATATGGGTCAGACCAGATGACGGAAAACATTTTCAAGAAAACACGCGGATTGAAGTAGAATCCGGGAAAACAACTGATGTTACGATAGAACTTGTTCCTGCCGGGCAGCGAATTGTCTTCTCAGCAATCAAAGGAGGCAGGTTTGAAGACTTAGCCTGGCCGGATAAACCATCGACAGCTTTCCAGGGATATGCTGATGCTCCTGCAGTAAACGATATGACCTACATGAATTCTCGTCCATGGATAGGTTACGTTATCAAGGATGCAGATACACGTAAACCAGTGCTGGCAGGCCCAAATGGACCGGAGTGGGGTGGCTACCTGCCTGGTTTCAACATCGACCGAACAGCAGCACTCCCCATTAAACCCGGAAACTATCTAATGCAGGCCGTATTGAGAAACACAACAAACCGCGCAGTATTGTCCGGAGACAATCTCTGGAAAACACATAAAAGATTCACTGTAGTGGCTGGCAGAGACATCATTATCGATGTGAAATAGATTCCGGAAATATCAGTTGGAACAAAAATGGGATTATGGAACGTAATGTAGAGCAGGGAAACTGAACAGGAGTTCTGAGACCATGTTAAAGACACATATATTTGCAATTATTGCAGTAGTCATATTGCTTGTTGTCGCAGCCCTGGCAAGAGTCACAACAATTCCTCGAAAAGATAAGAATGAATGGTCGAAATCCACAAGCCCAGCAGCGCAAGCTGGTTTTGGGGCCAATGGTGTAGTGCTTGATGATAATGGTAAACCTATCAAGAATGTAAAGGTGTATGCACTGTGGGAAGATCTGGATACTCACAGGGGATGGTGTATTCGCGATACTGCAATCTCAGACAAGAATGGACAGTTTGCTTTCAAGTTGCTGCCATGGCTTGTCAGAGAGCGTGAATATATTTTAATCGGATATACGCCTGGAAGATTTCTAGGGGAGACCTGGACTCGAATCTATCGAAATGTTGGCTCTCGCAACCGTCGCACAGTAGATGCCGATCTGGCCATTCAACTCCACAGGTTGGGGTCATATTCAGGGCGTGTTGTAGATCAACGGGGCAGTGGACTTGGTCAGGTTACCGTCCAGCCTATAGCGATGATCGCTCGTGATCAGTCGTTTACAACAGAGATATTGAAATGCATAATGAAAGCGCCGGCTACTGTTACTGATTCACACGGCAACTATAAGCTTGTTGGCGTTCCTGTTGGTTTCCGCTTGGTAGTTAAAACGGCAAAATCAGGTTATTGCCAATATCCTCTCCCCTATGAAGCTTATCCTGATCGTATAGTGATGATAGCCTCTGCAAGAATCCGTGCTAAACTCGTAGATCAGAATGGAAAAGGTATTGCTGGTGCCGATGTCAATGCCGATGCAGTGGGATTTGACTGGTATGGCAGAACAACGACTGACCGAAACGGAGAATATGTATTTGATCTCTATCCAGCAGGCAGGTATGCAATCAGTGCCCCTGAGATTAATGGACTGATAGCGAAAGGCTTGAGGAGTGTGCGAGTGGAACCAGGTAAGACTGTAGAGGCTCCACAAATGGTCGCTATGCGCTCTGTGCCACTACGAGGCCAGGTGCTGGATCTATCAAAACTGGATGAGAGCAGAAGTTATGTGAACCTCCGACCAGAGTCATACTATAGTCCCATTACAAAATCCTCTTTAGTCGATGAACGAAATATGTATGAGCATAGAGTCCTTCCTGGTGAGACCTATCAGGTAGAATACAGGGGATTAGGACTGTACAAACGTAACGAAGCAAGAACCGTGAAAGTATCCAAAGCCGGGGCTGCTAGAGTTGATTTGCGTTTACAAAAAGTTCCGACTGCAGTGGGATACATTACAGATCAATTTGGTCTACCTGTAGAGAATACTCACGTTTCCCTGCCAGGATACGGACCTGTTGCAGCAGTAGGCCCTTTTTATGGAGCAGCCACAACTGGGCCAGACGGTAAATTTGAGATCGGGATAAGCCCGATTCTGGCTGCACGTACCAGTGGTTCGATCAAGGTCTATGCATATAACAGCGAGAGACATTTGGCTGCAATTGAATCTGTTGATGTAAATACACTATTTGCTAATGGATTAAAGCTTTCTCTGAAACCCGTAAGCACGCTCAGGGTAACCGTCTTGGGTAATGGGAATAAACCCGTGCCAGGCACCACTGTATATATTGCCCCAGAATTCCCTGGTTGCGGATCCATTGAGACAGATAGTAAAGGTATGGCTGTCTTTGACGTTTATCCTGGCATCAGGTACAACCTGACAGCTGAGAGTCACTTTGGAAAGAAAAGATACCCGGAAAAGGGTGAAATGCCACCAGTTGCAGATAAAGGCTGGCAAAGCGAAGTGAGAATTAAACTTCATTGATATGTCTTGCTACTCGCACTCTTATGCCAATCAGACTTGTGCGCATTGTGCATTTCTCTTTTCTGAGAATCTGCGTTAATCTGAGTAATCTGCGGATAATTGTTTTTGATGCACTCGCCATGCCTGCCTTGACAATATTCCCCCCATCCATCATTATTGATTGTCGAATTATGCATAAACAGCAAAGGGGCATTTGAGATATGAAAGTTGCAGTCATTGGTACCGGTGGTGTGGCAGAGCGCAATTATCTGCCTTTCCTTTCGAAACAGCAGGATGTTGAACTGAGTATGTTCAGCCGAACAGCTGCCAAGGCAGAGGCATGTGCGGCTAAGTTTGGGGGGAGAGTTGCTGCTTCTGTGGAGGACTTAATGTCAGATTCTCCGGATACGGTGTTTATATTGACCGGGGAGAAAGATAGATACGAAGCAACTAATTCAGTCTTGCCATTCCGTCCAAAGCGTATATTCTTTGAAAAACCCCTGGTCGCTATGCAGGACCAGGCGCATGTGACTGAGGACGATTTTGAAAAAGGCCGGGAGATAATGCTCAAAACCCGCGAGATCGACTGCGAGACCGCTATGATCTTCAATTACCGGTTCTTCGACCAGAGCCTGCGTGCTGCCAAAATACTGGCTGATAGATCGTTTGGTAAGCCTGTGCAGGTGACGGCGCTTGTTCACTATGCCTGCTGGAGCCACTGTATCGACCTGATCCATCAGTTTGCTGGTCAGTTGGTAGAGATTACAGCATTATCCGGTGCACGTGAACACGATGGCGTTGGTATGAAAGCCTTCGATGTCTCTGCTGCATTCGTCACGCAGTCCGGTGCCACCGGGACGATTATTGGTACCAGTGGTATAGATTTTGCATTCCCCCTGTTTGAAATGCTCTTCTGCTTTGAGGGCGGTCGCTTCACCCTCCGCGATCTGGACGGTGATATGGAAGTGCTGGATTATTCAGGGAACACTCATGAGAGATACGCCCTCACTCATCAGACTTCACGCTGGCAGCAGTATCACCAGTCCTTTGATAAATCGGTAGATGCTTACTTAAACTCTCTCCGCAATGGCACACCGCCGCCAGTTCCCGGAATCGCCGGTCTGCAGGAACTCCAGTTTGAAGCAGCGTTAAAACGCTCCATTCAACTAACCAGACCAGTTAGAGTGCAGGAAGAGTTTACGCTGCTTTGAAGGGAGACTTTAGGAGTTAGGCATTAGACTTCAGGGACAGAAATCTGTCATCCTGAACGTAATATGCTGAACGGAAACATGTCATCCTGAACGCAGTGAAGGATCTGCTTTGAATCATAATATGTCCATAAAATCAGATTCTTTGCTTGGTGAATTAATCGAAAGGAATTAGTCCAATGAAGGGTGTTAAGTTTGACGGAAATAGCGTTGTCCGCATTGTTGATATGCCAGAGCCGGTGGCTGGAGTAGGGGAGGTTGTTGTTGAAACGGTTGTGTCGGCTATCTGCGGGAGCGAGATGGGTTCCTACAGGGGCGATGGAGCTGAAACCGGTAACAATGGCCATGAGGGAGCTGGTGTTGTTGTCCAGGTAGGCGAGGGTGTTACCGATATCAAGGTCGGTCAGCGAGTAGGCGTCAGCGCTATTGCCGGCTGCGGGCATTGCTCTTTCTGTGCTAAAGGTCAGTATACCTGGTGCAGCAACTTTAAATTTTATGGAAGCATGCACGCTCAGCAGTTCCTGGCATCAGCCAACGCATGTCACATACTACCTGACGATGTCCCGTGGGAAGCGGGAGTATTGATAACCGGGGACGGGCTTGGAGTGCCTTATCATACATCGAAACGAATTGCTGATGACACCGATACAGTCGCTGTTTTCGGCTTAGGTCCCATCGGTTTAGGTGCAGTGCTTGTGCAGTCATATCTGGGACGGCGAGTGATGGCTGTGGACTTATCTCAATATCGTCTTGATTATGCTCAGAAACTTGGCGCCAGGTGGCCAATACTTGCAGGCAGCGAGGATGTTCTTCCCAAGGTACTGGATATAACCGCTGGATTCGGCGCAGACATCGCTATCGAAGCAGCAGGCAGGCCTGAGACAGCCAGGCAGTGCTTTGCTGCAGTTCGAAAAGGTGGAACTGTAATATTCAACGGAGAACAGAGCGAGGTCCCGTTATCACCAAGCGAGGACTTCATAAGGCGAGATATCACAGCATTCGGTTCCTGGTTCTATCACTACAGCGAATTCGGGGGAATGTTGAAGCTATATAGAAACGGTCTGAAAGTCCAGGACCTGGTCTCACATACCTATAGTCTGGATGAAGCCCCCGAAGCCTTCGCCGAGTTCGCTTCCGGCAAGACCGCAAAGGTTTTGCTGAAAATGCAGGGGTAGCAAGAAAAAATTATCCGCAGATTTCACAGATTTACACAGATTAAGAAAGATTAAGATACCTTAAAAAAGCTTAGGAAAGCTTAAGTAAGATAAGAAAGATTAGAAAGCTTGAGTAAGAGAGTTATGATTTAGAATTCATACTAAATCAAGCCACCAATCCCGTTCGTGCTGAGCCTGTTGAAGTGAGAACGGAAACCCGACTGATGAATATTAATTCCCTTCATAATCTGCGTAAATCTGCGAAATCTGCGGATAATCAGTCCCTTCGCAACTACCCGCCATCAACTCGCACTCTCTTAGTAGCAACAGCTTTTCCGGAGTTGTCTGTGGATATTATTACACCCTGCAGTTCACATCGACCCTCACCCAGGGTCAGTTTGCCGTTGATCTGGGTTATGAACCTCTGCACAACCACGTCTTTATCCATTCCCAGGACTCCATCTACAACCCCGGTCATCCCTGCATCGGTCATATAAGCTGTGCCTCTGGGGAGGATCCTGTCATCAGAGGTCTGGATGTGTGTATGTGTGCCGATTACAGCGCTGACTCTACCGTCCAGGTACCATCCCATTGCAACTTTCTCTGATGTAGCTTCAGCGTGGATGTCCACGATTATATTAACCGCCTGGTTCCCGATCTCTTGCAGCACGGTATCTACGGTGCGGAAAGGGCAGTCTACAGGCAGCATAAACACTCTGCCAACCAGATTTACAACTGCAATAGTGTTACCTGATCTGAGGGGGAATATCTGGTATCCTGAACCGGGGGTGTTCGGAGGGTAGTTAGCCGGCCTGGCTATGCGTTTATCTTCGCCAAGTTCTCTCCAAGAGTCTCTTTTTGCAAATGCATGATTGCCCAGGGTTATAGCGTCGATCCCGCAATCATAGAGGTCCCCTGCTGTCTGGTGGGTAAGTCCGAACCCACCAGCTGCATTTTCGCCATTGGCTATTACAAAGTCTATGTCGTTTGAGTAAATAAGAGTTTCCAGAGAATCATTAAGGAAGTCCCTTCCAGGTCTCCCAACGATATCCCCAATAAAGAGTATTTCCAAATCATCGTCCTTGTAGGTATTCTACTTAAGGATATTATAACAGAAAAAGAGAATCCAGAAATCAGAATCCAGAATCCAGAATAAGAGAACCAGGGGAAGATACAATAACTGGAAAGCAGATAACATCAGGCCAAATATGTCATGTACCAGGCAGATTTTCATTCTGGATTCTGGATTCTTACTCTCCTAGCTCAAACACCCCCACCACCGGCGTATGGTCGCTGGGTTTGGGGAGTAGTCTGGGTTCTTTGTCTATGTAACAGTCTACACTCCGGGCTGCCAGAGGGGCTGTTGCCAGAATGTGATCAAGACGCCAGCCCATTCGCCTTTTAGCTGCATTAGGTATTCTGTAGTCAAAGAAACTGTATTGGTCTGGTTCAGCCGGATGATGTTTGCGGAACACATCCACCAGACCCCATTCCATCACCCAGTCAAACGCAGCCCATTCATCAGGATGGAAACACACACTGCCAGCCAGCCCATCAGGGTCATATACATCAATAGGTTCACGGGCAACATTCAGGTCGCCAACCCAGACTACCGAGTCTTCGGGAGTAAACAGGTTATTAAGATACTCTCTAACTCCTCGGATCCAGTTCAGTTTATACTCGAATCTTGGAGTGCCGACTTCAGTTCCCTGGGGAATGTATGTGTTAATGACATTAATGTCCCCGAAACGTGCCCGGATCAGTCTGGCTTCTTCGTCATCCGGAGTCAGTTTGAAAGAAATCTCATCGGGTGGCGTCTTGCTGATTATAGCTACTCCGTTGTAAGCTTTTTGTCCATAAAATGCGCAGTAAAGTCCGGCAGCTTCAAATAAGGCAGCCGGGAATTCAGAATCCTGAACTTTGGTTTCCTGGATACACAGCACATCGCAGTTCCCGCTGCCCATCCAATCCAGCACAATCTCCGCTCGGGATCTTATGGAGTTCACATTAAATGTAGCTATTTTTATTACGTCACCCAATGAACGACTCCTTTTATTGGTAACAGTTCAGTGTTAATGTGTAATATGATATATTTCCGTTCATCTTGAGTAGCGCGATGCGCGTATCGAAGGATGGACGGAAATTTTACTCGCAAATACTAAACTGTTACTTTTATTGCTGTTGCTTACTCTTCATTGCCAGAGCAATTTTGCGACCATACTCTGTGCACTTCGCCAGATCATCAGCAGTCGGGACATAGTTAGATCTCAATCCCTGGTCAACAAGCTCGATCTTCATATCGGTCATTAAGGCTTCGAGTATTTTAACCGCCTCACCGCCCCATCCATACGATCCGAATGCACCGCCGATTCTACCAACCGGTTTCAGGCCTTTCATATATGTTGTTACATCAGCCATCCGGGGCAGAATACCATTATTCAAAGTTGCAGAACCCAGCACAATAGCTCCAGCGTCCATCAAGTCAGTCATAACATCGCTTCGGTGGCAGTATCTCATATTGAGCACCTTGACCGATGCACCTTCATCCATAAGACCGTCTGCTACTGCGTGGGCCATTTTCTCTGTGCTGTGCCACATCGTGTCATAGATCACAACTGCTTTATATGCAGTCTCCTGCTTACTCCAACTGGCGTAAGATTCTATGATCTTCTCATGAAACCCTCGCCAAATCGGGCCGTGATCTGGTGCAATCATGTCGAACTCAATACCCATCTCACCGACATCTTTGAGCAGCTTCTGTATCAGGTTGGAGTATGGCAGCAGGATGTTTGCATAATACTTTTCAGCCTCTCGGAATAGATCCGGCCATTTTAGTTCATCATCAAAACGTTCGCTTGTCGCATAGTGCAGACCAAAAGCATCCTGAGAGATTAGCAGTTTGTCTTCTTCAAAATAGCTGAACATGCTGTCTGGCCAATGCAGCATCTTCGTCTCAATAAATTTCACTGTATGTTTACCAAGGTTAATCGTATCACCGGATTTTATAACCTCATAAGGCAGGTCTTCGCGATGGAAATGGGCCAGTAATGCTTTCTTGCCGTTTGCAGAGCAGAAGATCTTTTCCGGCTTCATCCTGTCTACTACTTCCAAAAAGCCTCCGGAGTGGTCCATTTCAACGTGGTTAATAATCAGGTAATCAATCTTTTCAGGTTCTATAACATTGCCGATGTGGTTGAAGTAAGTATCTATGAAGCCGTGCTTGACGGTGTCGAATACCGCAACTTTCTCGTCCATAACCAGATAAGCATTATATGTGGTGCCTACCGGGGTTGAATAGCCATGAAAATCCCGGACGTCCCAGTCAACCGCCCCGACCCAATATATGTCTTTCTTAATCTCTACAGCCTGCATATCTCTTCTCTCCGTTTACAGCACTTTTTACACAAACATGTCATCCTGAACTTGCTTCAGGATATGCATTAGCCCGCATTATTCATGACTGACGCAGCTTTGGCCCCTACTGCCGGTTAAAAGCGAAGCTTCGTGAATAAAGCGGTTAGTTATATATATTAATTGTATCCACTAATAATGCATATTATGAAAATAATATCGGTGGATAATGAGTGCAACCTGACGAACAAACCGGGTCCCTGTTATTTGACAGGCACCCGGTTACTTATATCCAGAGATGGTTATCAGTCTGTCAGACTGAATGCATCCTTGCCTGCTCCGCACAGTGGGCACAACCAGTCTTCAGGGACATCTGCCCAATCGGTGCCTGGATCTACACTATTGTCCGGGTCTCCTGCTTCAGGGTCATACACGTAACCGCACAAATCACAAATATACTTCTGCATCAATTATCTCCTGTTTTGGCGTAAGTGAACGTTTGCTCACCTGATTTGGTGAGGATTGTTAATAAGTCTATTTACCGCAAATGACCTCAAAGTGTGCCTGAGGATGAGCGCACGCTGGGCAGACCTGGGGAGCATCTGTGCCTTCGTGAGTATATCCACAGTTTCTGCATTTCCACACGACTGCAGTCTCTTTATGGAAAACTGTCCCGGATTCTACCTGCTCAGCAAACTTGAGGAAACGCTTCTCGTGAAAAGTCTCCGCTACTGCAATAGAATCAAAAACTCGCGCTGGACCCTCCAGCCCTTCTTCGCGGGCGATCTTAGCGAAATCGGGATACATATACGTGTTCTCATGATGCTCACCTGCCGCTGCTGCTTTGAGGTTATCTAAGGTCGAACCTATTGTACCGGCTGGGAAAGCGCCGGTGATCTCAACGTCTCCGCCTTCCAGGAGCTTGAACAGTCTTTTCGCATGTTCCTTTTCGTGGTTGGCTGTCTCTTCAAAAATAGCTGATATCTGTTCAAAGCCCTCTTTTTTGGCCTGTCCAGCAGCATATGTGTAGCGGTTGCGTGCCTGAGACTCACCGGCAAACGCAGTCAAAATATTTACTTCTGTTTTGGTACCCTTAATTGAAGCCATCTGGTCCTCCTGTTGGTCACTTTTTTGTAGTACACTAAAATTGTACCGGCAAAAAGAATATGTGCCGGGACTGGTGTTGAGTGTCTTGGTGCTTGTTCGATAATATACCCACAATACTTAGTGTTACTAACGCAATCATACACAAAGTTCACTGGCAAATGCAAGATAGTAGCCACCTTAATCCAAATTTACAGGAATTGAAGAACATTAGGATGCCACTTCCACATTCCAAATGGCATATGCCCAGTGCAAACGCATCTCATTATATCTACAGATCAGCTTTCCATACTTTACTTTACATATTTTGATTATTTGCATATTTTGTGGTCTTCCTTTCTGAAAATCTGCGTAAATCTGTGAAATCTGCGGATGATTAATCTTGATGCGTTTACCCTGGTATATGCCCGCTTGTCCGGTAGAGGGGTGCTGAGTTATAATAGAGCTGTCGGGTGAGAAACTCGTCCGATCATTAAATTGGCTCAAACCATTATATGGAGGAATCCCGAAAATGTCGGCAAAGGTTGATAATGAGAAGTGCACTGGTTGTGCTGCCTGTAAGGATATCTGCCCTGTGGAAGCAATCACTATAGTTGATGACAAAGCTGTCGTTGATGAAGATACATGCATAGACTGCGGTCAGTGCGTGGATGAGTGTCCGACCTCAGCTATTACGCTGGAGTAGGACTAAACAAATAAATGGTTGCGGGAGCATGTTAAAGTGCTCCCCATCCGTTTCACCGTATTGCTTCTCACCCATTGACCTCTGCTCCATTGCTGCTCGTTTGTGCTTGTGCTATACTTTACCCTGATACAGGGTTTCTGTTGTTGTACTGTGAAACTGTGCTTGAATTCTATTCGGTATAGTCTGATATTATTGAACCTGGGACGACTAATTTGCGTAATAGAGTCATAGTGCTTGTTGGTCCTACTGCGGTTGGAAAGACCAGCGTCTCAATTGAACTAGCGCGTTTAGTCAATGGTGAGATAGTTTCGGCTGATTCCGTCGCAGTTTATAAAAGATTGGATATTGGCAGCGCCAAGCCAACTATTCAGGAACAAAATGCAGTTAAATTTCATATAATCAATGTGCTTGATCCACAGGATTCATTTAGTGCAGGGGATTTTCAGAAATTGGCGCAGGCTGCCATCATCGATATAATCGCTAGAGGGAAGACAGCTATTGTAGTTGGTGGCAGCGGTTTATATGTTAGGGCTGCGATCGATGGACTGAATCTGTCGCTGCCTGACAAAGATGTCGATCTCCGCAGGAGGCTGTATGGTATAGCTGAGCGGCGTGGACAGGAATATGTACATCGGATTTTGAGCAAGCTTGATAAGCTTTCTGCTGAAAAGATTCCTGCAGGCAACTTGAAAAGGGTTATCAGAACGATAGAAATAACTCTGAGTGGAGATAAGCCGGCATCTGAACTCTATGCAGAGGATGCAGCCAGACCATCAACGTTTCCTGATGCAGTCTTTTTTGGACTTAGGTTGCCCAGGGCCCAGCTATATGAGCGTATTGATTACCGGGTAGACTCTATGATCCGTCAGGGGTTTGTCCATGAAGTCCGGGGATTAATTGAGTCCGGTATTCCAAAACATGCGCTATCTATGCAGTCTCTGGGGTATAAGGAGATAATAGCTTTCCTTAATGGCACTTTTTCATTGAGTGAAGCCATTGAGGAGATTAAAAAAAACACCCGCCGATTCGCCAAAAGGCAGAACACCTGGTTCAAGGCTGATGAGCGGATAAAATGGGTGGATATGCAATGCCTTAGTGCTAGGCAAGTTGCGGTAATGATTAAGGAGAGTCTAACAGAATGAATAAGTCTCAAATGAATCTACAAGACAATTTTTTAAACTTGGTGAGAAAAGAGAGCGTTCCTGTTACAGTCTATCTGGTGAGTGGGGTGCAGCTCAAGGGAATGGTTCGTGGATTCGACTCATTTACAATTATTCTGGAGAGTCAGGGTCGAAGTACGCAGTTGGTGTATAAGCACGCTATGGCATCAGTTGTTCCAGCAAGACCTGTCATAGGAATGTTTGGTCCTCCAAGAGACGATAGAGATGAAAGAGATGACCGGGACGAAGAAAATCCACAGGTGAACTCTGAAGCAAATGAAGTCGCGGAGGCTACGGGAGAATCGCAGTGAAGTTCGTTAAAATGCATGGCGCCGGCAATGATTTTGTAGTAATCGATGGCGCTGACGCACAGTTTACAGAAGAAGAATTGGCCCGTGTTGCCATAGGTATATGTGACCGCAATATGGGGGTTGGCAGTGACGGGATTATACTCGTTCTGCCGTCTCGTGTTGCCAATTTCCGGATGAGAATGCTCAATCCGGATGGCAGTGAAGCCGAAATGTGCGGGAATGGTATCCGTTGTTTCGCTAAATATCTGTTCGACCGTAAGTTGCACACCGATGTGGTTATGACTTGTGAGACCCTTGGAGGCATTAAGACATTAAAGATTAATGCTGTGGGTGGAAAAGTGCAGACAGTCCGTGTTGATATGGGTGAACCGATGTTGTTGCGGTCTGAGATCCCAATGAAAGGCACAGAAAGCGCAAAAGTAATTGGAGAGACCTTGAAAGTCGCAGGAAAAAAAATCGAAATCACCTGCGTTTCAATGGGCAATCCTCATTGTATTACTTTTGTTGATGATGTAGATCACTTTCCTGTAGAGAAAATTGGTCCGGACATCGAAAACCACAATAGCTTCCCACAGCGTACAAACGTTGAGTTTGTTCAGATAATAAACCAGCAGGAAGTAAAGATGCGGGTTTGGGAAAGAGGAGCCGGTGAGACACTCGCATGTGGGACCGGAGCCTGTGCGACTGCAGTTGCATCTATGCTGAACGATAAAGTTGGCCGTAAAGTGACAGTCCATCTGCGCGGAGGAGATCTCTTTATCGAATGGACGGGAGATAACAAAGTCTATATGACCGGCCCTGCCGAAGAAGTCTACGAAGGTATCGTCTTCTCCGACACAATGAAAGCATGGCTGAACGGATAATTTAGTCTGCGACCTAATAAGAAGAAATAACATCAGGCAGGCTGGAAACCTTCGCTATTGTGGTGCAGGCTTCCAGCCTGCTCAAGTATGGATTATGATAAGCATTGAGCTGCAGGCTTCTAGCCTGCTCAAGTATAGAATGTGACAACCATTGTGGTGCAGGCTTCTAGCCTGCCTGTACAATTGAACGGCGAACACTGGAATAAGCTGTCCTCCGAATAGGTAAACATGTCAAAATTGACTGGAAATGAAGATAACGGCTCATATGAGGTTGAGTATGAGGACAGGGCTGTCCTTGTGCTTGATGACGCCGGTGATGTGGCTGAATCTGAGGCTAATGCCGATGAGCTGAGGCTGCTTACTGAGAGTGCAGGTGTGCGGATTGTAGATGAGATGCGGATAAGCAGATCACATCCTGATCCGGCATTCTACATCGGGCATGGAAACTCAGACGAACTGTATATCCGCATACAGGAATCCGGCGCCAATGTCGCTCTGATCGGGGTAGATCTTACGCCGACTCAACAGCGCAATATTGGCAAGGTCGTGCAGACTCGGGTAGTTGACCGGACTCAGCTTATACTGGATATTTTTGCAGCAAGGGCCAGGACCAATGAAGGCAAGCTGCAGGTAGAACTTGCTCAGCTCAAATATCTGTTGCCAAGGCTCAGCGGTCGGGGCGTCGAGATGTCCCGAATCGGTGGCGGTTCCGGTGGGATTGCAAACCGTGGACCGGGTGAAACCAAGCTTGAAACAGACCGCAGAAGAGTCCGGGACAGAATTAACCTGCTCAATGATAATTTAGACCAGGTAGTAAAGCAGCGGGCTCTACAGAACCAGGCACGACGCAAACTTATGATCCCTAACGCAGCCCTTGTAGGCTACACCAGCGCCGGTAAGTCCACGCTGATAAATAAACTTACCGGTTCAGACATTATGACCGATGCCATGCTATTTGCCACTCTTGACCCTACCACACGTAGAGTTGAGAATGAGGGATGTTCATCATTCCTGCTATCTGACACTGTTGGTTTCATCAGCAAACTCCCTCACAATCTGGTGGCAGCATTCAGGGCTACCCTGGAAGAAGTGGTAGAGGCAGATTTTCTGATACATGTCGTTGATGCCAGCCATCCCCACGTGGAGAGACAGGTTTCATCCGTTGTAGATGTGCTGATGGAGCTTGGGGTATCAGATAAACCTACAATTACAGTCTATAACAAATGTGATATCGTCAAAGACCAGTACACCCTCAGAAGCAAAGTGGCGTTTACGCCAGATTCTTGCTACATTAGCGCGCTGACCGGAGATGGACTGGACAATTTAATCATGCTCTGCGGCCAGGTTATCGAGAACCTGATGAAGATGATCACTGCGGTTATCCCATATGCCAACGGAGACATCCTGGCAATGTGTCATGACAGAGGCCGGGTGATTGACGAGGAATACCTGGATAATGGTGTAAGAGTAACAGTCGAATTAGCCCCGGATCTAGCTTCCAAGTTAGATAGATTTGTGGTCGATAAAACAAAAGAGTAAAGGTAAATCATTCATTCAGTGTTAATACTTGCACGATGAAACTCGGGACCAACGGAACGCCCGCATCGGGTATCTAGTTCTCTAGTGTTGCATAAAGTGCACGAATCTGAGTATATATCACTATTAGCTTGATCAACTCTTCACACAGGTGTCATTCTGAATTGTGTCACTTTGCATTCTGATTTTGGCTATATATTGCTTGTCACTATATCTCAATGTAATCTCCATGTTTTACTGCCGTATTACCACCACTAGAAATACTGTATCCCGATCAAAATGTATCCTATAGGTAACAAACAATGTTGCGTTGGTACCCCTCATAATGTTAAAGTTAAATGCTGTTTTGGAACATAGCATAGTGTCAGGAGTATTCATAATGAAGTTATTTGTAGTTCTTACTGTATTTATTCTTTTATTTGCCGGTTATGCCTGCTGGGGATCGACTATTAATGCACCGACATTCTCCGGTAATCCTCCAGTTATTGATGGCAAGATGGATCCTGGTGAATGGGATGGTGCTTCGGCAGCACCAGTTTGTTTGACTTCAAATGGTGATCTGGCTTCTCCCAGAGGACGGTTTTATGTGGGGCGTTCGGCTGGCAATCTTTACCTGGCGTTTGTAACGGACTCGATGCTCCGAATGCCTGTTGCCAAAGCACTTAAGAGAGATGGAAACCTGTGGGAAGATGATGCTGTTGAGTTTTACCTTAAGGCCGATTCGTACACTTACCAGGTGATAGTTAACTCCTCCGGTGTGATATATGACAACCGGTCAGGTGATGCTGCATGGAATGGTCCCTGGAAAGCAGCAGTATCAACTATCGGTTCCGAATGGGCTGTAGGTTATGCGGGAGGGGAGACTCCCAAACGTGGATTTATAGTAGAGTTAATGCTGCCTCTTGATCAACTTGGAGTAAAGATTCCGACCGATGGGGATGTGTGGGGCTTTCGTGCAATCTTTGACATGGTTGGCGCCAATCCGCAGGCTGTCTGGCAACGGATGGATAACCTGGATTTCAAAACATCCGGGTTTGGAAAACTGGTCTTTGGAGGTCCTCCCAACAGGCTGGAGGAGATCAAACTGGATGAGGACGGCAGGCTGGTTAAACTGACCGGGACTTTCGGTGAATATACTGGCTGTTCTGTTGGTGAAGTTGGTGGTGGAACCCCAAATAACGTAGCTCTATGGGGTGGACCGATTGTTGAACCGATCAAACTTCCTGGTGGCAGCAGGTATATCATAGAAGCCAAAAACACCGATCACTACCTTTTTGGTTTTCCGGTCGTAGCTAAGTTGAGCATACCAGTCCTTGCATGCCCGATTCCTTCACGGGAATCATTTTATATCTCCTGTGATCCGGTAAAGGTATCTCCGGAAGACAGGAAATTAATTCGGTTATCTATAGCTCGGGATAACAATACACTGTGGACAGGTTCAATTGATCTGCCAAAACTGACAATGCGAAACGACCAATATATCAGCTATAAGGGTTGGGGCGCTGGCCCGGTTCAGCTGGTTGTAAGTAAAGATGAAGCCGGCAAGAGTGTTGAACTCGGGCGGATATCCCTGAAAGTGCCTTCATATGTGCCGGCATGGACCAAATTTGTTATGCCCAAGACTCCTGCAGTTCCAAAACCGTGGGTTCCTGTGAATGCTGAAAAGAATGTCGTGAAAGTCTGGGGGCGAGAGTATTCGTTTGGCAAGAGTCCGTTCCTTGACCAGGTTAACGTACTAGGCGCGAGTGTGCTGGCTTCTCCTGTTACTATGCGAGGTATGGTGGATGGAAAGAACATCAGCTGGAAGGTAACTTCATGGAAACTGATTTCTAGAGCTGACGAGAAAGCCGTCTATGAAGGCAAAGCGACAGCTGGAGCATTAAATATTGATGTCCGGACAACTATCGAGTTTGATGGAGCTATTAGATTGGACTGGAAACTGAGTCCGGTCAATGGAGCACACAAAGTACGTGATTTGGCGTTTGTTGTTCCTGTGAAACCGCAGGTTGGCAAGTCGATGGTGTGGTATGGAACAGAGGGATATTCGTTCAACGATCAGACAACCTGGGGCAGGGGACTGGATGTTCCAAAGAAGAACTGGACATCACTGTTTACTCCATCTGTATGGATAGGTGACCAATCTCGAGGTATAGACTGGTTTGCAGATCACAGGGGGAATTGGACTCCAGCAGATGTCAAGAAAGCAGTGGAAGTAAGTAATACGCCGAAAGCCGTCGAGCTTATTTTGCATATTGCTGATAAAGACCGCGTAATTGATAAACCCCTCGACTTCACATTTGGTCTGCTGGCGACTCCAACAAAGCAGAGGCCATCACCTGATGATTTTACTGATGATCGTACAATTGCAACACTAAATACATTTGGACTAAAAACTCCCGTGACTACAGCTCCTATGATCTTCATTCCCAGAAGTGATGAAGATGCCCGTCCTGAGGGATGTATAGAAACTGATGCGCGTGTAGACTGGGATCCGGAGAATCCAGCTTCGAACGAGAAAACTGCGGCCATTTTCGAGATTCACGACAGCGGTGGCACAAATATTACAGATGTCGAATACCTGCCTTCAAGTAAGACTCTCCGGGTTACTCATTCAAGTCCGGAATTCGGTTGGCTGGTTATTGGTGAAGGAAAAATCGATCTAAAAAAGGGCGAATGGCACAGGTTTTCATATAACTGGGGTCCGAACAGTTCTGTTTACGTTGATGGAAAGCTGATCGTTACCGGTGAAGATAAATCTCCAATTGCAGCCTGGGAGAATAACTACTCCCTGTATCGCGTTGGCTGTTCAGGCAGATGGTCCCTTAAAGGTTGGCGTATTTCTTATAAACAACGCAGTATGGATGAGGTCCAACCAGCTGTTGCTTGGAAAGAAGATGCAAACACTCAGCATCTGGAACTATTGGAATACGATCCCACACCTATGAACTGGACCAATCCACGAATATGGTCTCCACGAAATCCTGGTTATCTAGTTGGAAATTGGACTTACGATTCCAAGAATCGAATACTCATTGCAGGGCAATATGCAAATTTCTCTACTCAAGCAGAAAATCTGGCTAAGATGGGATTCAGAGGCGGTATTCTATGGAATTGGTCTAATAATATTCTGGGTAATGATGGTCCTCTGGATCGCAAACTATTTGAGGAATCAAATGCACTATGCAATAAGTTTGGCATTCGAACTTTGCCCTATATGACATATGGAATCACCAACTTTTCCCCAGATTTCGAAGACTACAAGTGGGAATTGAGTCCTGTTGGCCCAGCAGAAGATATAATCGTTGGATGGAGAGAATCCGGGCAGATATCCTACACGATACCACTCGTAGGATCAGGAGCAAAAAGATCACTGTATAGTATTGACGAAGCGATGAGACTTGGCGCTGGGGGAGTATATTTTGATGGCGCATTTCCTCCAGATAATTCCACTAATCCAATTCAGGGATATGAGAGTCCTGTTGATCCGTTGACGGGCGGTAAATTGCAGGTCTGGCACTGGTGGGACAGAAGAGAGTATATGAAAAATGTATACAAACTTCTGAAATACTACCGGAATGACGCCGTAATCGACTGCCACGCTACAAATGGATTTGGATCGATTCCTACGCTGTCATTTGCAACATGTGCTTCAAATGGGGAATCTCTGGGTGTAATCAAGGACTGGGAAAACTGGGTCTCTCCTCAGGCTATCCGTGCCGAAATACACGGCAGGCAGTTTGGGTTCAATGTCGACGCTTTGATGTATGTCAACAGGCCCGTGCCGCCGGAGTATGGGATGTCATTAATGGCAGTTCATGGACAGAACCCGAGGACAATGTGGGGTTTGTTTAGTCCCAGAGCAGCTGGTCTGTTCAAACTATCGGATAAGTTTAATACCAAAACAGCACAGTGGATGCCTTATTATCATCCGGAAAAGAATGCATTCAAACCAACAGCCAAAGAAGTGTTTGCGAGTGCATTTGTTCACCCTGGAAAAAGAACACTGCTGTTGATCGCGAATCTGAGTGATACAGCTCGCACTGACACCATCAGGATTGACTGGAAGAAACTGGGCTTGAAACCAACATCGACAGTAATTATATACAACTGGAATGGATCTGTGCCGGTCAAGAATAACACCATATCTCTGCGGTTTAATGCCAGACAGGTGTTGTATGTATGGATCGGTGGGCAATAGGAAGTAATCCGAATTTCAACGGTAACCTGCCCAGTAGTGCAATAGTATTTTACCTCATTCCATAATCCTGCTATCTTAGTATTATGTTTGCGGGCAAATCTCCAGAATGTGGTAAACATACAGGCAAACAATCCTGTCATTCCCAGCTTGACTGGGAATCCATAAATCAAGCTATAGATAATTGTGATGATGGATTCCCAAAGTGAATAACTTGATTCCATGAGGTACAGATGAGAAAACTAGTTCTACTTGCTATCTTGCTCCTGGTTGCTGCAGCGCCTGTAATGGCGATTGATTTTCACGTGGCACCTGGAGGCAGTGATTCCAATCCCGGTACGGCAGCTAAACCATTTGCCTCTATTGAACATGCACGGGATGCTGTTCGCGTGTGGAGAAAGTCCAGCAGCAGTATGGAAACAGTGACTGTCTGGTTGCATAAGGGAACATATCGTCTTGCTGCTCCAATTGTTTTCACGCCTCAGGATTCAGGAATATCTCAATATCCTGTGGTTTATCGTGCCTTCGCAGGTGAGAAACCTGTAGTAAGTGGAGGAGTTCCAATAAATAGCTGGCGTAAACAAGATGCCAACTTGTGGGTTGCTAATGTTGCGTGGGCGAAAGAATTGCCGGAACCTTTTGTACAACTCTTCGTTAACGGCAAACGCCGCACTCGTGCTCGCACGCCCAATAACGGCAGCTATTTCTATACCAGGCGCATATTGTATAAGAATGATGCAAGTGGGTTTCCAATCTGTACAGGGCTTACGTTTAAAGAAGGTGACCTGAAACCCTGGGGCAGCAATGATGATGCTCTTATCTGCCTGTTCCACAACTGGGTCAACTCATTTAATCGTGTTGGTAAAGCGGACTGGCAGAGGCAGCGACTGGAGTTCACTCGGCAGGCAGGCATTTTCTTTCTTGGACCAAGCGTGCGTTATTATGTAGAGAACCTCCGCAGTGCCCTGGATGCTCCGGGAGAATGGTATCTGGATCATAAATCCGGGCTTTTATACTACTATCCAATGCCCGGTGAGAATTTGGCAAAATCCGAAGTAATTGCACCAGTAGTGAAACAGACTCTCATACAAATGCAAGGCGCACCCGAGTCTGGGCAGTATGTTGAGAACCTGATATTCAAAGGTATTTCCTTTCAACACACAGATGCTGACCTTTCCCGCGAGTACCCTCACAGCGTTCAGGGAGCTGAAACACAACGCGGTGCGATTGTAGCCAGAGGAACTCGCAATTGCTCTATTGAAGACTGTGAGTTTACACAACTTGGCGAGAATGCGATTTCGCTTCTGGGGGCTTGCTCATACAACAGGGTCACTCGCTGCCAGATCCATAATGTTGGAGGAGGCGGTGTCTATCTTTCTGAACAGGGACCCGCTAATATTGCCGATTGGTACCTGACTGCACACAATAAAATAGATAACAACTTCATACACGACGGTGGATATATCTTCCGATCCGGATGCGGCGTTTTTATGGGCTCTACCGCTAGCTACAACCAGATCACCCACAATGAAATCTGCGATCTGAGCTGGATGGGTGTCCATATGGGTTGGAGTTGGAGTGGAAAAAATACAGCCTATACAAACCACAATGAAATCGCCTACAACCACATCCACCACATCGGAAATGGCGTATTAAATGATATAGGGGGTATCTATACCCTTGGTGCGTCACCCGGAACTGTAATACATCATAACCTTATTCACGATGTTACACGCTTCGAGCGTGGAGACGAAGGATACGGCGGTTGGGGCATCTATCTGGATGCCGGAAGCTCAGAAATTCGCGTTGAGAACAATATCGTATACAATACAAGAGATGGCGGCCTTCATTTACACTGTGATGGATTTCCCTATGGTGACGAGATACTAAACAACATATTCGCTTATTCAACCTCTCCGCAGATGGCACGCAATAATGACAAAGAGCCTGAAACTTACCACGTTCATCTCGAACACAATATTGTTTACAATGCCAACAATGGAATGTATGGTGGTAACAACTGGGCGCCGAAGAGCAAGTTTACTGCGGACAACAATTGCTACTTCAGCGAGAAATCAAAAACACCTGACTTTTTCAACCAGACCTTTGCCCAGTGGCAGGCAGCAGGTCGTGATAACCACTCCATTGTTGCTGATCCGTATTTTGTTAATGCTCATAGGTTTGATTTCAGGTTGAAACCAAATTCGCCGGCTCTGAAACTGGGTATCAAACCAATTGATATGACCACTGTAGGCTTGCAGGGACCAATAGCTTGGAGACAGTTGGCTGCAAAGACTGTCCACCGCACTTTTGAGAAAGCGTTGCCACCTGATCCTAAGCTGGCTGGCTTACTGTCTTATGATTTCGAAGAGTATGAGCCGGGAGATATTCCTCAGGTGCTGTCTATGCAGATGGTGCAACAAGCGTTATGGTAAGTGATGTGCAGCCATGCGCGGGCGTGCGATGTCTGCGCTTTGTGGATGGGCCATCACAGGATGTCTGGAAACCTCATTGGTATGCAAACCGCACACCAGGCAAAGGAGCAGTTCGTGTGCTGGTCAGTGTGAAAAATGATGCTGCCAATCCCGTGTCATTCGACCTCGAATTCCGCGATTGGCCTGGTATGGGTGGAAAATATGTGACTGGTCCTCAACTGAGATTCCTGCCAACTGGAGTGGTAAGAGCCACCGACAAAGGGGAGTGGAAGGACATTGGGCAGTATAAAATAGGAGAATGGCTGGCTGTTCAGATAGATTTGTCTGAAGGCAAAGGCCGCGCCAATGCTTATACGGTGAAACTCGGAGCAACCGGAACCGCTATATCGGGTCTCAGGTTTGCCAGTGATGCTTTTACGAATTTCAACTGGCTTGGTCTTTCAGGGATGGATAATATTCCGGGGGTATTCTATGCAGACGAAATTCGAGTTGAACGTAAATAGTCAAAGGATATTATTATAGATGAGTGTGCCAGTTCTAGTTGTCTCCGGATTCCTCGGCTGTGGGAAAACTTCGTTTCTCAGCAAGTTACTGCCTTTGTGCGCGGAAGCCGGAGTTAAACCTGCTCTGGTTATTAATGAAGTCGGGGACACTGACATCGATGGTGAACTGCTTGCTCAGTTGCACACAGAGCAGGTAAAGCTGGTTGGGGGCTGTGTCTGCTGCACTCTGCAGGCCCAGCTTGCCCAGACAATCTACGATATCCTGGACCGTGCAGAGAATGATATTATAATAATTGAATGCAGCGGGCTCTCAAATCCGATTGATGTTGTAAGTGTCCTCACTACTCCTGCGTTGATCTCCAAAGTAGGTGTCAATCATGTTGTCTGCCTGGTAGATTCTTTCAGAGCTGACAAGATCCTGAGAGTTGCTGAACTTGCCAAGTCTCAGGTAGCATACAGCGATCTGATTATTCTCAACAAAATGGACAAAGTTGATGAATCAGACCGGTCAGTAGTTGAGTCCCGGATTCGTGAGATTGCACCTGAAACTAAACTCATGTGGTCGGCTTTTGGGGATATAGGACATGATCGATTATTGCAGATGCTGAAAGATATCCCCGCTGAACACGCAGGTAGCTGTGAACACGAGCATATTCATGAGCATGGGCACTCGCATTCTCTACCTGCATCCTTCTGCACAACAGCAGTTCGCTTACCTGAATCCATCGATCGGGAGTTACTGATCAGTATCCTCTCAGAACTACCCGATAATGTCATCCGTGCAAAAGGATTTGCATACTCAAACGGTATCGGCTGGCAGGTGCTGCATAAGGTGTATGATTCAGTGGATATAACTCCATTATCCGGCCCAGCGCCTCTAGCAGGAGCTATCCTAATCTGCATAGGCCAGCAGCTGAATCCCGAAGAAATCATAGGGATAGTAAACAAGCATATAGAATCCGGATTCACGCCCAATCCACAAAAAATCACCAGCTGAAAGCATCTTAATGATTGGATGCTTGCAACTGGTGATACTGCGCTTCTATGGATTCACCATCCCCCATAAAATCTGCGTAAATCTGTGGATAAATATTTCTAATGCGTTCGCCTTACAACAAACCACAGATAATTCTACCTATACCGCCAACCCTTCTGTCCTCGCAATGATCTCGTCCTGCACTCGTTTTCCAATGTTCACGAATCTGGCACTGTAGCCGGCTACTCGGACCAGGAGGTCGTTATAGTCTTCCGGGTGATCCTGGGCTTCCCGGAGGGTTTCAGCGTCCAGGACATTGATCTGCAATTGACTCCCTCTCAGCTCTACGAATGTCCGGATCAGGGAGACCACGTTTTTTCTGGCTTCCAGAGTGGCGAAGTCAGTTGGACTCAGTCTGAGGGTCGATACATTGCCGGCGATCAGTTTAGAGTGATCAAGTCGGCAGAGGGAGCGGATTACTGCCGTCGGTCCGCAATTGGTCTTGCCCTGAGAACCAGCAAGGGAATCAGCGATAGTCTGACCGGCTTTTCGGCCGTCCAATGTTGCACCCATCCGGATACCGTAAGCAACATGCATATTCTCACCACCTGCAAGATGCCCCAGGACCAGTATAGGTCGGAGAGGTGTCGAACGGCTTTCCAGAGCATACGCCAGCAAGTCAATCAGCTTCGTAGCGATTTCATCCACTTTCAGACAGTCACTGCCATATTTCGGTAGTGCAGAAATCTTAGTCAGCAGGGATTCATCCCCGGCATCCAGATTCTTATATACATCTGCTAGACTGGTATTATCATCTGCGCATATCTTCTTCGCTGAGTAGATCATATCCGCTGCATTGGGGAGTCCGATAGCTTCCCAGTGGCCCATGTAAGTCTTTGCACCGCCGTGGACTATATCCTTGCATTTTTCCAGCGTTACAGGCATCATTAATGTCTGGTTGTAGCGTGTACTAGTGACGGCTTCGTCTACAAAGATGTTTGACAACCGGCAGGCCTCTGCGACATCCTCTGTATGCTCTTCAATGGCCTTCCAAATGCTAATGTCGTCGCAGACTCCACGGTTTGCACAGTCCCTGAGTGCTTCATCTATCATCAGTGCCATGTTGATCCACCCATTTGGAGCGCCCCATGCACCAAGACCCGGAGACACTACCTCGGTGCAGCCGCTCAGTGCATAGTCTCGAGCAGCTTCAAGAGGGATTCCAACTCTTACAAGTCCGTCGATTATCGGCTGGTCTCCATAGAAACTCGGTTCTGCAAGGCCATCTCCAAGCAGCGATACTGCAAGATCAAGGACATCCTCCGGAGTAGTATCGCAGCAGCGCACATAAACAGTCGGGCGTAGCAGTCTGATATTGTGAATGGCTCTCAGAAACAGCTTCGTGAGATCATTGCAGGCATCCGTTCCGTCGGGCAGCATTCCACCAAGGGTCAGAGTCTGCACGGAACTGACATTGTAGTCTCCCTCCATACAATCGCCGTGCACTTTTATCATCAAGCACTCGATGAGCTCCTGAGCTCGATCAGGGGTGATTCGTCCGGCAGCAAGATCAGCCTGGTAGAAGTCATTCAAGTATGTATCAATCCGGCCTACGCCATCGTTTGCGACCATATACGCGAACCACATACTCTGGACAGCCTCATGAAATGTTTCAGCAGGATGAGCAGGAACTTTACGACACACACGGGCTATTTCAAGGAGTTCAGCTGCCCTTTCGGGAGCAGATGTTCCAGCAAGCTTTTCGCAGGCATCAGCATAATTCTGAGCGTGAACGATTATGGCTTCGTGTCCCATAGAAAAGGCTTCACAGAACTCAAGATCATCACCCGATTTGGTCGATGCAATCTCACGAGCCCTTTTAGCCAGTTCCGCAGAACCAGTTCGAATAAAGCCGGCGTAATCAACAACTTTGTGGTTAAGCGAACCCTGAGGGGAGATTAACCCGCGGGCTGCTTTTTCTCTCAATTCAGGCTGATCATCAGGTGTATTCTTCGCAAACCCGTCTATATATTCAGGGTGGCCATCAGGAAGCCAGCCCGGCATTTCGTCTTCAGTCGAACGGATTAATGCTCCAACTATCAGTTCACCATCACGAATTACAGGTGTGAGACGCGGAAATGTGTAGGCAAAATGTTGAGCATCTGCAAGTACTGTAGTGATTCCATCAGGAGCTTGATACTCAGCATCCAACTGTCTTTGCTCAAGGAATGCCCCATATAAGCGGGAAGCTGCATCCTCCGCCAGTGCCTGTGTTCGGGGTGTGATCCCATGACGTTTGCGATTGCAGGTAACTCCCTGCTCAGTCCTGTCACATGTCTGGTAAGTAAGTGCCACGGTTGATATCTCCTGATAACTGATGATTCACGTGATCTTTAATCCAGTATACAATATTTCCGGCTATATGCCGAGTGGTGTAGTTGTCATCCTGAATGAAATGAAGGATCTGCTTTAAAACAGATTCTTCACTGCTTTCAGTATGACACAATTCTATTTCGTCCGCAGACTGCACAGTGGATCGCCCAGAACGATGTCTTTCCATCCTATTACTCTGGAACCAGCATAGTATGATTCAGCCAGATTCCGTCCGGATAGATACAAGTCCACAAAAACACTTGGGGACGCCATAGCAAACAGATATGGCTCTGTCACATATCCCTTAGCACCTGCAGCTCCCTGCGCTATCAAGTCGCCAACCAGAGACTGTCCGCCTTCGGTTTTTAAGAGTGTTCGCCCACTGGTGGAGACTGCAGTCTCAATCAAGCTTCTAGAGGTGAAATGAAGACTGTGGTAAATATCCCAAGAGAATTTGCCGTCGTTGCTGCCCCACGATACATATACAGTCAATGGTTTTGTACTGCCTATGAAGCTTTCAGTCACATCGAGTGTAACAGGCGTTTTCGGTGCACTGGACAACATATGGCTCAAGTTAATCATGTCCGCATTGAAATCACAGTAATCAATCTGGGGGTTATAGCATCGACTACCATCCGGGTTGATAAAGGATACCGGTTGAACGGATGCATCACCAAGACCTTTCCCTGGACAAACATCCAGCAGGATGACACGCTCAGCGGGAACAGGCGCGAGCGCTCGATCAACCAGAGCTTTCGCATCAGCTTCGGTGTATCCATCCAGCCTGGTTACCAGATAACCTCCGAACTCAGCATGTGAGAATGGCTTGTTTGATCGCCAGTAGCGGTTGATTATAAGAGTTCCCTGTTTACCGATTTTTTCCAGTAGAGGGTTAACTATACCCAGGGTGGCCAGCATGCTGTCAACGGACTGACCACCGGAAGTTCCGCCAGATGGGTCAGATGACAAGCGGAAGGGTACACCTTTGGTTAGGACTATATACTTGATCTGATTGGTCATTTTATGGACGGACAGGTAGTCCTGTATTGGCTTTTTGATATGATCGTTATAGTCGTCGGGGGAAATCTGTTCTTTGTCTGCAGACAAACTGGAATCAGCGGTATTAATACTAACCAGGAACTTCTGTGCGATTCCACGTTTTGTCATGTAGTAAGATGCAATACGAGAGGACACCGGAGAGTCCGCATTGCGTACCACCAGGACATCTGTCGGGCTGATTGCTCCGCGTGCGCTGCAGCCCTGCATCAGAAGCAAAGATATAAATAGAAGTCCAATCAGAATAGTTTTCATACTTAATAATAACATGAAATATGCCATAGATTGAATTGCATCAATAATATTTC
>Ga0073936_10000564_pt1 | contig 57428 bp, 31 predicted proteins | sample AliMusrvi5mmetaG_FD_87041 | JGI IMG/M metagenome (GOLD analysis project Ga0073936, IMG submission 87041) | Freshwater lake bacterial and archeal communities from Alinen Mustajarvi, Finland, to study Microbial Dark Matter (Phase II) - Alinen... | ecosystem: Environmental > Aquatic > Freshwater >...
CCAATTTGTTACCCCAACCATCCTATGGATTCCGTTGAGTTACCCCCATGGCAAGCAGCCCATCCTCCTCGGGGAATACAAAGATGTGTATAAAGGACAGGGCAACGCCCTGGGTTGCCGGTCGGGTATCATGTTGAACCCTGAAAGGGTGAACTACGTGGTTAGTGCTCCCCTTCAGGGAGCAGATCACCGGCTGGGCCTACTTCCCAGGGTTTCACCCTGGGCTGTTATAGCGCTGCCCTTCGGGCATAAACGGTTATTCATGACAATTGACCCACTAGCTCACTAAGACCGAAGCGCATTTGCGCAAAGGTATCATTCAGCCGTGGTCGAACCGCCGGCGCTTGTCCGCCATAGCATTTGCGAAGGCGGGTCTCGTCGGCATGTGGCCGGCTTCAGCCGGCCAGTCCCAGCCCCCGGATTGATCCGGGGGGAACCTAACCGTTAGGGAACTGTCCCTCCCCATATCTATCCGAGATGGTGACAAATTCCTGCTCACCCCTGGAAGAACCAGGGAACTGTCCCCACCGTGGCACGATCACAATTCAACTTCGGCGCTACTGCGTAAATAACCGGGTTTGATACCCAAGGCAGCGATATCCATTGCTGCTCGATGCGGTATCCACGGACAAAACCCACTCCGCCGCCTGCCCAAGTTCGCGTTTCACCCAGTTGCAGATGCTGATGGTGATGCCATACTCGTCGGCGATGCGGCGCATCATGTCGAGCTTCTCGACGCACACCGTTTTGTCGGGCGCCAGGCGCGAGCGCTGTTTGATATGTCCCAGGTTGTGCGCGTGCAGGTAGGGATAGAAGAACTCGCCGAGTAATTCCGGGTTATAGTAGTTGATGAACTGCGCGAACAGCACGAGGTTGCGTACCTCGGTCGTCAGGAATTCCGGCTTGATATTCTTCACGCCGGCCTGCTGCAGTTGGCGGCAGTAGGTGTGCACGTTCTCCTCGGTCAGATAGGGGAGGATCAGCGGCTGGCAGAGGACCGATTCCGCCCAGATCCCTGATTCGCGGCAGCGGACCAATACCTCCAACCGCTCCTCGATACTGGCGGCATTGGGTTCCAGCACGTCGCGCAAGTAACCGGGCATGATGCCGATGCTGCCGTTATACTGGATCTTCGTGGGGATTTGTGCCATCAGATCGAATAAGCTCTCGCCCTGGTGCTTCACCGACAGGTGTGCCGGGCCGGCCTTTGAAGCAATGAAGATGCGGATCGAGGAATCCGGGAATTGCCGGTAATGGTCGATAAAAGTGCGCAAAACGTCATGCGCGATGCCGTTATACAAATGCGGCTCGGAAAACGCTTCTGTTTTCGGCGAGAAATAATAGAACAACTGGCGCCCGCGATTGCGCTCGAGCGAAGGACGCAGTTTGTCGGAATAATTCGTATAGACCGTGATGGGTTTACAGTGGCTGCCATCGGTGACCAGGCAATACTGGCACGCGACCGCGCAGGAGCCGGATGAGGGAGTCACTTCCATCACATTGGTCGGGCAAATGCCGGTGTAATTATGAACCTCCAGTTCCTGTTCGACGTTGGCCAGCGCCTCGGTATACCCTTTCTCCGGGATCAATGCCCGGTTCGCAAAGAGGGTGGCAAACAGGTCGGAGCCGGCGATGAGCGCGGTGTGTACCGCGTCATCGAGCGGATAGTCGATACCCCGCGCTTGCAGGAATGCCGCATCGACGGACAAGGGTTGAAAACCGGGCAGTTCATAGCAGGCTTTTTTCTCGACGATCAAATCGAATGGTGTCATAAAACCGTGTTCCTTTCTAAGCTACAAAGTGCGTAAGAATGCATCGGATGGTGTCCGATGTTGCGATGCAAGTTTTCATCGACCGGGATACGCGGTGGTAATGACCCTCGACACGGCGCGAATGCCCTCCAGACATCGCCGCCCAGGAAGAGATGTGCTGCGTGAACTTCTGGTCATTTTACCATCCACGAGAGCGCCGTGCAAATACAGGAAGCAGACCGGTAGGACTGTCTCCTAATCGTTTGGCGCTGGTGAGACTATGTGCATCATGCCGGCAGTCGTCTCTTATACTGCCGCGACTTCGCCGGCAGGCCGGCGAATACAATGTGCCCGCACCCGCGCGAGCAGTTCAAAGGGCGCATACAAGCCGAACAGGCGCGCGAGCCCCAGATACAGCACTAGCAACAGCGGCAACAGCACGCCGATTTGGAGAAGATGCGCCAGGTGTGCCAGCTGCAGACTCACCAAGTAGACGATGCCGGCGCTGGCGGCGCTGATCGCGGCATACGGCAGTGTGTCCACGAGTTGGTCGCGCAGCGAATAGGCAATAATCGTGCCGGTGTAAAGCGTATTGATGGTCAATCCGATCCAGGAGATCGCCACCTGCCCCCAGACGATGCCCGGCATGCCGAAGCGACAGGCGATCAATAACCCCGCCACGGCAATTACCAGCTTGATCACCGAGACCCGCAGATACAGATCGGCACGTCCCGTGGCTTTCATCACCCCCAGGTTCAACGCATGGAGATGATATAACATGCCGCTCAGGCAGAGAACCTGAAAATAGGGGATACTCGGCGCCCATTTTGCGGAAAAGAGCAGCAGAAACAACGGGGTCGCCATCGCCGCCAATCCCAGCATCAAGGGGAATAACACCACACTGGTATAGCGGATCGATTGGCGATAACCCGCGCGCAGTGCCTGTGGGTCGTGCTGAAGAGCTGCATACGCGGGGAATGACACATTCGCGACCACGGAAGTCAACGAATCGGCGGCCTGGCGTTGTGTCAGTTGGGCGCGGGAATAGAAGCCCACTTCACTTTGTGCAAAGAATTTGCCGATAATAATGGGGTAAATATTATCGAACATGGTTCCGAGCAAGCCCGACACCAGTAAGCGTGCCCCGTAGGGAAACATTGCCCGCAAGGATGTGAGGTGAAAACGCCGCAGTGGTCGCCACGCGGAGAACGCCCAGAGGAACACCGACCGCAGGAGCGCGTTACTGACCGATTGGCCCACCAGGCTCCAGACCCCATAATGCCGAACGGCCATCGTGACGCCGATGATGCCGGAGATAAACGTCGCGAGCATCAGCGCATGGGTTTGCGCGCGGAAATTCAAGTGCTTGGTGAATAAGCTGCTCTGCACCAGGCCCAGGGCATTGAAGGGAAAAATCAGCGAGAGGGCGCGCGTAATCGACACCAGTTCCGGCTGCTGATAAAAGCCGGCGATCGGGATCGCCAGCCACCAGAACGCGGCATAGAGGCACACCGCGATGAGCATGTTGAAGTAGAAGACGGCGGATTCGTCGAGGTGGGTCACGGACTGTTGAATCAACGCCGCTCCGAATCCGCCGTCGACCAGCGATGAAGCAATGAGGGTAAAGGCCATCAACATGCCGACGAGTCCGAATTCCGCCGGCGATAACAGGCGCGCCAGGATGAGGGTGGTGAGGAACTGGATCGCCTGGGTCCCGAAGGTACCCGAAAAGTTCCACACGACGGCGGTAAAGGTTTTCTGGGTCAGGGTATTCATGCGGCAGGCTCACCCAGCAAATGCGCGATGATATCGCAAATACGATGGACGCTATCGAGCGTGAGATCGTGATACAGCGGCAACGTCAATATTTGCCGCGCGGTCCGGCGCGCAACCGGCAGTTCGCCGGACCGGCAATCCTGCTCGTAGCAGGGACAGTCGGTGAGCAGCGGGTAGAAGTAGCGACGCGCGAAGACATTGTAGGTTTTCAAACGTTCATATAACGTATCGCGCGAGATGGACGCCTGCGTTTCATCCACTTCGATCGGCAGGTAGGCATAGCAACTCGTGACATTACCCGGCGCCGGGGGCGGCAGCAGCAGGCCGGGCAGTGTCGAGAGCCGTTCCCGGTAGGCATGGGTCAGCCGTGCGCGCGCCGCGATGAGTTCCTCCATATACGGCAGCACCTGCAAGCCCATCAAGGCCATAAATTCATTCATTTTGGCATTGGTGCCCGGACCGGCGATTTCGCTTTCCGAGACAATGCCAAAATTCTTCAACTGATTCAACGTCGCTTTCAGGCGGGGATCCGTAAAGCACGCCAGTCCACCCTCGATGGAGTGGTAGACCTTGGTGGCGTGAAAACTGAACATGGTCAGATCGCCGAAGGTGGCAATCGATTGCCCATCGATGGTAACCCCGAATGCATGGGCGGCATCGTAGATCAAGCGGAGATGATGGCGCCGGGCGATGTCGGCCAATGCCTCTAACTGGCACAAGTTGCCGAATACATGCACGGCGAGAATGGCACTCGTCTCTGGCGTAATCGCGGCTTCGACCGCGGCGGGATCGAGCGTATAATACTGTGGTTCGATATCGACGAACACCGGCTTGAGTTGATTCCACCATAGCGCATGCGCCGTCGCCACAAAGGTAAACGGCGTCGTGATGACCTCGCCATGTAATTGCATGCCATGCAGCCCGAGTTGCAACGCTAACGTGCCGTTTGCGAACATGCACAGGTTCTCGGTGCCCAGATAGGCCACCATTGCCTCGGTATAGCGCCTGAGGATCGGTCCCCCATTGGTGAGCCAGGCATTTGCCCAGATTTCGCGCAATCCGTCCAGATATTGCTCGATCGGCGGCAGGAACGGTTTGGTGACATATACCGGCTCGGGAAAAGGGGTGATCATGGCAAACTCCGCTGAACTGTCGCTGTGTTCGCGATGGCGTGATGGCGCGGCAGCGCTTCGAGCAGCAGCGCGCTATTTGCCGGCACGGTGACCGAGATGGTCGACGGTAGTGCGGCCACGGATGCCAGTACGGTGGGGGGCTGTCCATCCGCGCCCACGCGCTGCAGCAGGTAGGCCGGCGCTGCTGCGTGGGAAGGCGACGGCAGTGTCAGGTTGGTGGTGATTGCGGCATCGGTGATATTGGCTAGTACCACGCCGATGCGGCCATCCGCGAGTGCCCACCCGCTGTGTAAGATCGACGGCGCCTCGATGGCGCGAGAAACCTGCGTGGCCGGATTCTGACAGGGAACAGTGATGGCCGGGACGGCCAATGGTGGCATCGCGATCCGTTGGCCGAAGAGGAGATAGGCCCGTCCCGGTCCCTGGATGAGCCGCAAGGCGGCTTGCATCATCGCCGCCTGATCTGGATGGATCGCGTGCGGCGGCAAGTTGCGCCCCCACACGGCGGCGGCGGGAATTTTGCCATCCACCAGGTTGGTGGCCAGTCCCAGCACGCTCTGGCGCGAATCCTGCGCGGAAATATCGACCGAATCGCCGCCATAACCCAGCGCATAGGCATGGTAGACAAAGGTGAAGAGCGGAACGCCGCGCATGCCCACGCCTTCACGCGGCCAGCGATTCACGATGTATTCGCGGGCGTGATAGGCATCGAGCAGCGGAATGGTCAACTCGCCGGGTTCCTCGATGGTCAGCGCAAAATCGGAATCATGGTGTTTGCCTTCCGTGCGCATGGCGGTCAGGAGGTGCGCTACCGCCTGCGCCGCCCAGGCGCCGCCACCGGGAGGATGCCCGTGTCCGGTCGCGAAACAGACCGGCACGCCGCCGCCAACCACTTGATCCAGTTGCACCGTCGTCACCCCGAGGTGTTGGCAGGCGCGCACCGCATTCACCATCAGCGCTTGCGTCTCTGCGACGGCCGGGCAGAGCCAGGCATATTGTCCCATGTCGTCGGTTGGCCGGCCCACGGTCAGCAACTGCTGCGCCGGCGTGCGCATGGCCAGCCCGGCGTGCGCGCGCAGAAAGTCGTCACGCACATCATAGGGGGGACGTTTGGTATCCGTGCCGAATGTTTTCCACAGCGTCCACTTCACCCCGGAAAGAAACAGCATGGCCCGATGCCCGTTGGCATGCAGCCGGTCGGTCAACTGCCGGAAGGCCGTTTCGCCGCCATAGGGAGGAAACGATGCGGGGGTGATCCAGTACCCATGCTGTTCCCACCCCATCACGATGGCCTGCACCGGCGTGTGAAACGTTTGCCCAAGCTCGGTGATATGCGCCGGCAGCCACTCGGCAAAGGGCACCCCGGCCGGGAGTGGGAAACCCCGCATGGCGATGGTGTAAAACAGCGGCGCGCGCAGCAGCCAGGCGGGAAGATCCGTGCGCTGGCTCAACGGCGTATGGCACCAGGATTGCCGCTCCGCCCATTGCCGGTAGATCGTCGCCGGCGCTTGCCAATCCCCCTGAAACACCCCCAGCGCTATCGCATAGGGCACGGCATACTGGGTGACCGGCGTAAGTGCCGGCGTGGTGATCACGCGGGCCGAGAGCGTGTGTTCCTCCCGCGCAAATCCCAGTTGCTTGCGCACGCCGTCCGCATCATACGCGGCCAGATAACAGCCGCCCGTCGCGTGATACCGCGCCAGCAGTTGCACTGAGGCGCTGCCGGGATACTCGCAATACAGGTGCGCCTGTTCGCGCATATTACGGGCGGGATTATCGAGCACCACACCGTCCATTTGCGGCAACAGCAGGTGATCGTCTTCGTCAGTGGCGTCCGCGAGCGGCAGCGCGCAGACCGGGAACTCGATCGCCGCGGGGGTGAAGAGGAACGGACTGCGCAGTTGCAGCCGGCACTGGATTTCCGGCGCGTGCGCCGCCAGCGAGAACCGGCATCCGACATCGATCGACTGGCGACCGCCGTGATGAAAGGTGATGACCACGGTCTGCCCGTTGGCCGTCTGTTGCGACGTGACCGCGGTCACGATAGCCGTGCGTGCGGTGAGCGGGGTGGGATTGCCTTGCAGGGTAATCTGATACAGCGGGAGCCCGGGAATCGCGGCGAGGAGATTGCGTCCGCTGTGCTTATCGACCAATGCCGTCAGCGTTCCCTGCTGTGGATCGATCCGGCACCCGACTTCGTCATTGTCCAGGCTCACCACCGCGGATCGGCCGCTCATGTCCGCGCACAGACACACGCTGATCAAGACGAGCAACAACCATGGCCAGGCGTGTGCACGCGGCAGCCCATCGGCATGCAGCGCGGCGTGGCGGCGCATGGCGCGGACGAAAAGACCGGCGGGTCGCGGCAATAAGCGCAAGGTTCGTGGCATTGGCATCATCGTAAGGTATAGTCGTGCAACAATTGTTGGGTGCCTTCGCGTCCGCAATGCATCAGGACATCGATAATTGACAAACCCGGGATAAACGCGGCGTCGAATTGGGGGTACGGCCGAAAGTGCGGTTCGACGAACTGCAGCGTCACCTGATTGCGCGCAAAAACTTCCTTCGCGTAAATGGCTTGTCCCCCCATCGGGTTGAGATAGACGTCAGCGTGTTCGGACCGGCAAATATATAATACGCGCAGCGTTTTCAGGTCCGGCGCCGAAATGGTGTCCCGCAACGTCGTCATCAGCGGGTGTGACGGATCACCGACCGCGGCTTCAAACGGCTCATAAGCAGTGATATCCTGGGTAATCACCGTCGGAATTTCCAGCAAGGCCGTGATCGCGGTGAGTGTCCGGTAGTTGACTTCCATGAGATAGGTCGCCTCACGCGTGACCGCGTGTTCGATCACGGGATAGACTTCGGCAAAAAAAGGCGCTCGCTGATAATTACAGGTTAGCATCTCGAGAAACTTGCCCGGCCAGCGTTGCGTGTGGTCAACGCAAACCTGACGACAATACGCCTGGGAACTCGCTCCGCGCACGGGAACCGAGCAATACAGCGGATCGCGGCCTTTGATCCGGATGCGGTTGCGATGCATCCACCCCTTTCGGATATAATGTAAGTTATCGTACAGAATGAATTTATCGGCGGCGGCAATGAGCTGAAAGTAACCGAGATACGGAAAAAAATATGGCTGCATAATCGCCAATCGCACGCGGTGTTACCTCTTTTCTGTCCCCGGCATAATGCGCTTTGACAAATAAATATCGCTATGGTGGGCTGACTCGGCGGAGACGGACCTGGCTTCACTAGCAGATCATGGTGAAGCGTCCGCAAGCCGGATGCATCCGGCGCAATCGGGTAGCCCGGCCATGTATGGCCGGGGGGGACGGCGCCCGGTAAGTCCACCATAGCGATATTTATTTGTCAAAGAGCATTATGCCGAGGCGTATCTGAATAGCCTGACGGTTTACCGCCAGGTCGCAGAATCGTCAACTGCGGTAGTAATATTAAAAATCCGGCTTATTTTTCGATTTCGGCACGCCGGGTCAGTCGCGCGAGCCCGACAGTTTCCGCGCGAGTATCCATTGCAGCACTTTCCCTGCCTGCTGTTTCATCGGTTCCGCGGCACTGCCGATCATCCAGCACTTGCTGGTACAGGCATCGACCTCACACCGGATCTCCGCCGCCGCCTGACTGTGCCAGATGGTCGAAAAGTCGTGTGTTTTCAGATTGCCCATGCTGCGCTCAAGGACGTTGCACGGACGGATCTCTCCATAAGGATCGAGAAAAAACGCGTTATGTCCCATGCGGCAGGGGAGCAACCGCGGCTCACCCTGGATATAGCGCATCAAACCATAATTGAAATAGGCGCGGAACCAATCCTTCGGATGACGGCTCTGTAACAACTCCGTGACTAAGGCGGATAACGCGGCCACTGCCGCCTCCGGTTGGGTGAAGCGATTATCCATTTTATGGAAGTAAAAGGAGTTATGCACCGCCGCGGTGGCAAATTCCAGTTGCATCATTTTGGCTAGGTGATACAATTCGAGTATATCCGGCACATTGCGATCCGACAGCGTGATGCCGAAGCCGATATCCGACACCCCGAGGGCGTGCAAGGCCAGCAGCGTGCGCAAGCCATGATCAAATCCGTCCGTCAATCCGCGTAAATCGTCATTCGCCTTGGGCAAGCCTTCGATGCTCACCCGCACGCCAACCCAGGGATGCTGTCGCACGGTCTCCACGATGCGCTCGGTGAGATAGCCATTGGTGCTGATCACGACCCGGCGCGCCTTGGTGCGCAACACCGCCAGCAATTCCGGCAGATCGTCGCGGAGAAACGGCTCACCGCCGGTGACGTTGATGCTCGGAATCGGCGGGAGTTTTTCCAACTCCGCGACGGTGATTTCCTCATCCCGCGCAGAGGGAAATTGCCACGTATTGCACATGTGGCACCGCGCATTGCACCGGTAGGTGACGATAATACTGGCGAATTTGATCGGGCCCGGCATCTGTTCGCTCCCCGTGCTGCTCACTCTTCGACCGGTTCTTTCCAGTGCCTGGTCACCGCATACTGCTCCAGCATCATTTGATAATAGTGCTCGAATTGATCCGCGATATGATCCCAGGAATAATGCGTGCTCGCATGCGCAATCGCGTTTGCCTTGAAGCGGGCTTCCTGGTCGTCCATCGCCAGCAACCAGCGCAGTTTGGCCGTGAGATCCGCGCAATCGCCGGTGCGGAAGACCACCCCGTGCGTGTCGATCGCTTCGATATTCTCGGGAATATCGCTCACAAGGCAACACGCCCCATAACTCAAGGCTTCCAACAGAGCAATCGACAAGCCCTCAATGGTTGAGGGCTGCACGTAGACACGGGCATGACTGAATAACTCCGCGAGCAAACGGCCTTCGACAAATCCCGGAAAGAGAATCCGGTTGTCATCACCGGCAAGGGCGCGTAAGGTGCGTTGATACACTTCCGCGCCGGGGGCATCACCGGCAATCACCAGTTTGTCGGTCGTGGCGAGTTGGCGGAAGGCCGTAATCAGATCATGCGCCCCTTTTTCGTGGACCAGGCGGGACGCAAACAGTACATAGCGTTTGGGCTCAAGGCCCAGTGCGTATAATTCCTGGGCCGGCGGCGGTGTCTTCACCTCGGCGCCGCCGGGAATATACACCGTCTCGATGCCGTAAGTCTCGCGAAAATAGTCGCACTGTACCTTGGAGACGGCGGTGTAATGGCGATTGGTCTTCACCGACATCCGTTCGAGCGCCTGCAGGACCTGCACCCCGGTGCGTCCCCAGCGTGATCGTTTCCACTCTAATCCGTGAAACTGGACCACCGCGGGTTTGTGGCAGACGCGGGGAAGCCAGCCGAACGCGCCGGGCCCGACGGAATGGAGATGGATCACATCCGGCCACGACGAAACGGAAGCATGGAGCGTGGCGAGGATGCCCGCGCTCAATTTCTCGCATGAGGGTAACGGAAGACAGGGAACCGTGACGACTTCCATGCCGTGATGCGATGACAATGCCGGGCCATAATGGCCCATCGAATACACACGCACCCGATGACCGCGCGCAACCATGCGCGCGCCTAATTCATCGGTATATTTTTCGATGCCGCCACCCCGGGCGATGTGCTTGACGACGACGTAGGCAATATTCATCATGATGCCTTTGCTGCGATGGTAGCTGTGCTACCGTAAGAAAAGCAGTACAACAATGTCGCGATGACAGATCACTTCATGTCTAGTTATTATTCACCAAAGCAAGGGGACGTCCTGCAAGTGATTACCACTTTTTACAAAAATTTACCAAGCTATAGTGTTGAAAACACAATAAGATACTAATACATATTAAAATATTTCATATACTGGATGCTGTACGACGAATTTACTGCCGGGCGTTGCGAGGACCTGGGTATTGCCTGGCCGTCGGCCAGCGCAACGGTTTCAGCAACGGCGCGTCCTGCCGGACCTTAGGCGTTAACCGCCGGCCACTATTTCCGCATAGACTTGCAGCAAAGATTCCGCATGGCGGTCGGCGGCAAAGGTGGTTTCGACCCGCAGACGCGCCGCCTGGCCCAGGTCACCCAGTGCGCCGCGTGCCTGCCACAACGTCTCCAGGCAGGTGCGGAGCGCCGGCGAATCGCCCGGCGGGAAAAGCAGACCGGTCGTCTCCGGGGTTATCAACTCGGGGATGCCGCCGATCGCGGCCCCGATGACCGGCTTGCCATAAGCAAAGGCTTCCAATACGGCCATCGGGGCATTTTCGTACCATTCCGAGGGTACCACGCAAAACGCCGCGTCCCGATAGGTTTGCGCCAGCGCCTTGCCGGTTTGATACCCGACTAAGGTCACCCGATCCTGCAAATGCCGCCGAACAATCTGCTCCGCCAACACGTCACGTAAGGGACCGTCACCAATAATCCGTGCGGGCACGGTCGTGTTTTCCAGCGCCCGCAACAGCGTGAGGATTCCCTTCTCCGCTGACAGGCGTCCCACATACAAGGCGTAGGCGCCTCCCCCAATCGCGGGGGAGATGGCGGTGGCATCGATCGCGTTCGGCAGGTAGCGCACGCGATCAGCGGCGAACCCATTGGCTAACAGCGTGTGGCACATAAAATGACTGGGACACAAGATAAGGCGTACGGACGCATATTTGTGCAGCCAGGTGGTCAGATAGGCTTCGCAGGTATAGATGCCCGAGGCCACCAGATTGGACTTGTGGCAGCGTTTCAGCAAGCAATGATAGAACCGCTGACCCGCGCAGGCCGCGCAGACCTGACCGTGATCCAGGGCGAGATACGACGGGCACACCAATTTATAGTCATGGGCGGTCAATACAACCGGGAGCTGCGCTTCCCGTGCGACGTCGAGCACGGCGGTGGTGACGCCGCCATAGATATTATGGGCATGGAGCAGGGATGGGCGCACTTCCTGGAGGAAGCGGCGAAACGCGTGCGCGGTCCCCGCGTTATAGATGAGCTTGGGAGCGTGGCGAATCTTCCCGACCAGCGATAGCTGCTCGAGGTCGATGACCGGCGGATAAAACGCGGCATGGGTTTGCGTAATATCCTGCGGGCCGCGACGGCCAAAAAAACTCACGACATGGCCGGCGCGCGACATCAAGTCGGCTTCGTTGAACAGGACCCGTTCCGAACCGCCACGCAGCGAAAGATAGTTATTGAGATAGCAGATCCGCATCAGCTCACCGGCTGTTTCGCGGTCACCGATTGCCGCCATGCCGGTGTGCCGGCGGCAATGCGTGTGCTCGCACTGGTGATAAAGAGCACAAAGAGGCTCATCACCAGGAAATTATCCAGGTTATTCTCGGTAAAACAATATGCGGCAATGATCGCGCATACCCAGCGGATAGACGGTTGCGCGGCGCGAAACAGCAACCACCAGATCATGCCGTTGGTGAGTAATCCCAATACACCCACTTCGAACAAGAAGCGGAGATAGTCATTGTGCGGCAAAATGCCCATGATGATTTCACTGGAGCCGACCCCGAAGCCCAACAGCAGGACCAGCGGACTGGCGTTCCCCCATGCGGCCAGCGTATCGCGCCAATGCATGATGCGCCAGACGGCTGAGGTGGATTCCGCGCCGCCGTATTGTTGCCCTATTTGCCAATAGTTGATTTTGGCGTCGGAAAACATCTCCGTATATACCGACTGCATCACATAGGCCTTCATCATCATCTTCCCGAGCAGTCCCATCCGCGCAAAGACATCGGGATTCAAGTGTTGCGACGCCAGCATAAACAGGGTCAGCAATAGCGCCAATGTGACTAGCACGCTGTGGGCGATGACGGCGTACCGCGTGCGAGCCACCACCACGTACAGACCGACGCAATAGCCCAACAGCGCGCCGGTCGTGCCGGAGAGGAGAATCAGCGTGATAACCAGGGCATGCATGAGCACGATAAACCAGCGCGAGTCGCGCTCGTGATCGACAAAGAAGAGGATGCTCAAGGCGGCCAGCGCAAAATTATTGGGATTGATAAAAATTCCGTTCAAGCGCGCGCCGGCGCCCCCGCCTGACAATCCCAACCCCAGCACGAGGATGCCCACCGTGGTCCAGAGCCCCCAGGAACGGGTACGTGCGCGAAACAGCGGCGGTAGGCGGAGCGAGGTGAAGATCAATATCAACAACAACAGCGCGCTATACTTCACCAGGTACCCGAGTGACGCTTCCCCCCAGGTGGCTGACCCGATCATCAGGGTCAGCAGCGGGATGGATCCGGACACCGCCAGCGCCAGGGTCAGCCCGGATAACGGTAACGGGAAGACATAGCGCCCGTATTGGATGGTAATAAAGGCCAGAAACGTCACCGCGCCCACGATCTGCAGGTTGTTTCCTGTGAGCGCGCCGAGAAACGTGATGATCGCATACACGCAGTAGATCGCCATGATCGGCGCCCACGGGCATTCGTCATCTCGCTGTCCGCGCGGCGGGTATGACGTGTCGCGCGCGGTGACTGGTTCCATAACCGCTTTCCCTTTCCGCTGTGCCGGCCGCGGGCGCCCTATCAGGTTACCAACGCATGTTGGCGTAGTATTCTTGCATCTTGCGCACGAGTTTGCGCGGTGACAGCAGCATGTACCAACGGCCCAGGCGCTGACTGCGGAGCGTCTCCCGGTATTCGATCTCGATGGCGCGGATCCGGCGGGCAATGTGCGCGCGATACCGGTGCTCCGTCAACGCATCGAAGGCCGTCAGCACATAGCGCGTGTCTTCAAACGACCGCTGGACGGACGTGGTATTGGTCATGCCCGTAGGCACCCGCCGCCAAAGGGACATGATCTCGTTCAGATACCCCAACGGGCCCAGTTGTGCGCTCCATAATCGCAACGTCAGGTCGGAGCACCAAACCTCACGTTCCCATTGCGGCAGCGTCTGGTAGAGCGACGCGCGCAGCACGATACTCGCGGTCGGAATGAAGCAGGGACGGGTGATCACCTCTTCCAACGTAATCAATTCCGCGAGATCATTCGGGCAATAATAACGTGGCCAGGAAGTTTTCCCCTCCCAAATAATCAGCGCATCGTGAAAGCACAACGGCGACGCGGGATGTGCTTCGAGAAAATCCACCTGTTTCTGCAATTTCAACGGGTCGATCCAGCAATCATCGCCTTCGCAGAGCGCGTGATAGCGACCGCGGCATGCCGCGCGGACGCGGAGCGCATTAGCCCAGCCGCCGACATTCGTCTCCGACGTGATGAGCCGGAGACGATCGGGATACCGCTGCGCATACGCGGTCGCGATGGCGCGCGTGCCGTCCGTACTGCAATCCTCGCCCACGATGACCTCGAAAGGAAAAGTGGTGCGTTGCATGAGGATGCCTTCCAGACATTGGGCCAGATAGCGCTCATGATTATATGTGATGACTCGTATGCTGACGATTGGGTCCATGTCACTTGTCCTGTGACGCTCACGGTCAAAGATAATTCTAACCGTTCAGGTCTCCTGGCGTGCAAGCGTCCTCGCGAGCACTCCGGTCGCTCTGGCGCGCGAGCGTCCCCGCGAGCACTCCGTCGCTCTGGCGCGCGAGCGTCCTCGCGAGCACTCTGTCGTTCTGGCGCGCGAGCGTCCTCACGAGCATGTCTGGCACCTATTGCGCGACAGGAGACCTGAACGATTACAGATAATTAACCCCCGGGATGGCTGGCTCCACGTCGGCGACCAACGGGGCGATCTTGCGATCATCGACTTTGTTGGTGACCGGGAAAGAGGAGGCGCGGAAGAGTCCCGGGCCAAAAAATTCCTGGTTGAAATACAGCAGTGTGCCGGCGACATAATCGTGGCGCGCTTCCTCGCCGACGACGCCGGAAAATCGGCGTTGCGTGAGGAACGGTTGCAACACCATCTGGCGCACGCTGCCGTCATCGAACAGTTGCCGCCAGCTCGCGTCATCGGTCACGCACCCGGCAAAAACTTGCTCACTCTTGCCCATGATCTGGTGCTTCACGATGTAGGCCTCGCGGTGTTGATAGGCATCATCCCAGTGCTCGGTGTCCATGCCATACACATAGGTGGGCACCAGATATTTCCGCAACAGCGCCTGTTCGTCGGGTTGCAGCGCGTCATTAAGGAACTCTGCCTGGTTGAGCAGGCGGAAAAAGCGTTTATCGTGCGCAAAAAAGATGGTGCGCAGATCGTTATGCAACCGCGTGCGCGCGAGGGCCTCGAGCACGGGCAACGGAAATTGCCGGATTTCGCGGAAGGTCAGTTCCTCGACGACCCAGGCGTCTTCCAACAGCGGAAGAGAATCGGCAAGCTCCGCAATCGGGATAATATGGCAGGTGGCGCCTGCCGCTGCAAAAATAGTGGGATAGAGCCTGAATTCCTCTAACCGTTCATCTCCCTTGATCACACAAAGGTGTCTGGCGTCGCCGATATACTGTTCCAGGTAGGGAAAGAACGGTGGATAGACATCTCTGACGCCGGGAATGCCATACCGCGCGGCTTGTTCCAGGGCAATCTGGCGAAACACCCCCGAGGTGAAATACCCATTGAGCGGTTGCCGGGCGGTAATTTCGATAATCTGGATGTTGCCGGCGCTGTCGATCACGAAGTCCGTTCTGAAGGTGCCGACGCGATAGGGATATTGGCTGCAGATATCGAGCATGCGCAAATCCGACTCGGAAAAGGGCAGCAGGTGCAGGTACTGACGATAGTGAGTCGCCAGATGGCGGATGGCGGTATACAGCACCAGCCCGAGTTGCTTCAGCTCGCGGTAACGCGCATCGGAGATGACGAGAGGATGCGAGTAAGTATACGGAAGAAAGCGCGCGCATTGCGCATCGACGATGGTGGCAAAACCGGTCGCAAGGTCCATGATAACCTTTCTGCCACGCGTCAGCGCGGGAATATCCTCAACTGCCCGTCGCCTTCGCGTGCCTGTGGTTGCGATTGAATGAGAATAAATACAATGAAATCGCCGGCTGGAACCCACAGCCGATAAGTAACCGGAAACATAAGGGGACAGCCCCCTAAACGGTTCAGTAAACAATTAACGCCAATAATAATCAGCATTCTGTTGGACGTTTAGCACTGTTTGGAAGCCGACGCCAGTCGCGCTCCGTGACCAGTTCACGCGGGAAGGTTGCCACTGCCAAACCGTTCACTAACCGGATGCGTTCATCGCCGACGGACATCGGCTTCTAAACCTTGTTAATCATACTCCGTGACCCGATGAACCGTAAGGGAACTGTCCCCGCCGCAGCACGTGGTCATCACTTCACGACATTGTAAACGATGGCCGCGTTGGATAACGATCCGAAAATCAGGCTCCAGTCCGGATTGGCCGTTTTCGGCACGTAGATCAGGTCGCCGGTCTGGATATCCGGGTTGCCCAGCGCTTTTCCCCATTTGACATACGAGGCCAGGTCGACCACCATCCGCTTTTGGGTGCCGGTGCCATCCGTGCGCAGGATCGCCACCTGACCGATGCTCCCCCGAGTGTTGTCAACCCCTTTCGCAAAACCGATGGCATCCGACAACCGCACCCGCTTGCCTTGCGGCAGGGGAAAGGTACCCGGTTGCTGCACAAATCCCAACACCGCAAACGTCTGGGTGGATTCCGGCACCACCACCAGGTCGCCGTCGTTGAGCGGCACATTATGCGGAGAGTGCGTGTCGAGAAAGGTGGTGGACAGATCGCAGGTTTCGACCCGACCCGCGGCGCGCGTGATGGAGATTTTCCCGAGAGCGGCTTCCGGTAAGGGACCACCAGCCAAAGTCAGCGCTTCCACGAGCCCTTCCTGGGGTTTTAACTCGCAAATACCCGGATGGGTCACTTTGCCGGCGACCATCACGCGTACCGTACGGAGGGTTTCCACGTCGATGATGTCGCCCACCGCCAGCGGGATTTTGCTCGCTTCCCCCCCGGATTGGAAGGTGGTGACCGGCATCGTGTGTTGCTTGCCGTCGTGAGTGAGGATCACGATGCCGTCAACGAGCTCGGTCAACGGGCCGCCGGCCAGGGTCAGCGCTTCCGCCAGACCTTCCGTGGGTTTAAGGATATAATACCCGGGGGTTTTTACCTTGCCCAGCACCAGCACGCGCATCGTCCGCATGGAATCTACCGCGAGCACATCCCCGCGTTGCAGCGGCGCCGTGCTGTGCAGCGTGGCCTTGGTAACCGTGCCCGCCCGCGTGATGGTCACCGTGACTTCGTCGGTGGGTTGCGCGAGGCCGCCGGCCAGCGCCAGCGCTTCCGGCACGCCGCCTCCCGCTCGCAAGTCTTTCAGTCCGGGCGTCTTCACCGCGTCGCCGGTCACATAGATGGGTAGTAGATCGATCCCTTCGACATTGCACACGTCATCCGGTTTCAACACCAGATTCGCCGTGTCTTTCGCGGCGAGAATCTCCGGAGCATTCAGGCGTACCGAAGTGCCCATCGCGGCGCGCAACAGCGTCACCTGCGTATCCTGCGCGGGAAGCAGGAAGCCGCCTGCCGCGGTTAAGGCTTCGGTGATGTGCCATCCGGGTTTGATCTCATAAATGCCGGGATGGGCAACGGCGCCGATCACGTAGACACTGTGGGCGCGAGGCGTCTTCAGCGTAACCACGACCTCGGGACGGCGTAAACGTTGGCTGAGCTGCGTGGTGATGAGATCGGTGAGTTCCTTGAGGGTGTGTCCGCCGGCCATGATGCGCCCGACACTGAACAACTGGATCGCGCCATCAGCGGGAATCAGAAAATCGTCGGAGAATTGGGGGAGATTAAGTACCTTCACCGAAATGACATCGTCGGGGGCCAGTTTATACGCCGCCTCCGGTTGCCCCCACACCGCCACGGCGAGGATCAACAGGATACACATCAGGATTGGTGTGACGATTCTCATGTCCCAATCTCCTTCCGGCTTGATACGGGATATCAGCACTGCGCCCGGGGAGGCGAATGGGAAACACCTGACGTCCAACGGAGAACCAGTGATCGATGCTTCCTACCATCGCTTCAGTCAGTCTTAAATATACCGCGGCTTTTCCGACAGCCTCTCAGGCAAATAAAGCCATTGATATTCTAATCAGCTCTCCCCACTGCGTCAAGTATGGGATCATTGTGGGGTCTCGACCACATGGCGGTGGAAAAACAGGAAAGCGCATTGGTACCTGTGGGAGACGTGTGAGCATGCCCGCCGGCTGGCATCCGTGTCAGGTAAGGCGCAACTGCCATCCCGCAGGGAAATCAGGTACAGGAAAAATAGCCTTGCTGTTGGTCTGCCTTGGTGGGGTATTGCAGACTATGCCCTATTCCGCATATCGTATTGCCTAAGAAACTGTTTTCAAAATGATCGCGGTCGTATCGCGGAGGATTTTGCGTGGCTGGCTGTGTTGGAGTTCCGCAAGTGTGTGAGAACATACATGATAGGAACTCCGACACAGTCAGGCGCATAAAAGACTTGCGAGACGACTGCGAGCATTTTGAAAACAGTTTCTATGAGGCTGTCTGAAAAGGATCGGTGCCGGCATGCTGAGGCGATTTTGGGTCTCCCGCCAGGCGCCTTAAACCTGCAACGGCGGTAGTCATACTAAGCGATGATAATGACCGCCACCTGAAGCGCTGGCATATTTTAAAAAATGAGGTGTGATAAATGACCACGCAACCACGTGCAACCGGCAAACAACGCACCTATACCGGGGCGCAGTTGTCCGAAATTGCCTTTCCACTCGGTGGGATCGGCACCGGCACCATCAGCCTGGGCGGGCGCGGCAACCTGCGTGATTTCGAGATTTTCAACCGTCCGGCCAAAGGGAATGTGCTCGCGCATACCCACTTTGCGCTGTGGGCAAGTGCGCCCGGACAGCCGCCGGTGGCCAAGCTGCTCGAAGGACGGGTGCCGCCGCCGTACCGAAGCGCCGGCGGGGAGTCGCCACAGCGGTTGACCGGCGTGTCGCGCTTCGCCGAGGTCGGCTTTACCGGCGAATACCCGGTGGCCACGTTGGAACTGACCGATCCCGCCATGCCGGTGCAGGCCAGCCTGCGCGCGTGGAATCCGTTCATCCCGCTAAACGTCCGCGACAGCGCCTTGCCGGTAGCCATCTTCGAGTGGACGCTCACCAACCCCACCAATGTGCCGGTGGAGGTATCGCTCGCGGCCAGCCTCTCCAATCCGCTCACCATGAAAAACGCCGAGGGGAAGCCGGAGGCAGCCGGTTCGCTCAACGCCTATCGCGATACCGGCACCACGCGCGGCATCCTGCTGTCGCACCCGGGGGCCGATCCTACCGACCCGGCAACCGGTACGCTGGCGCTCGCGACCTCCGGGCCCGATATCGATGTGCAAACCCACTGGTACCGCGGCGGTTGGTGGGACGGCGCGCACCTGTTCTGGGATACCTTCGCCGCCACCGGTCGCTTGAACACGGATATCAAAGCTGAGCCGTCGCCCCCGCACCGTGGCGGTGATGTGTGCTCCATTGCCTTGCGCGCCACCGTGCCCGCGGGAGGAACGGTGACGCTGCCGGTGGTGATCGGCTGGCACTTCCCGGTGATGGAAAACCCCTGGCGCGCCGCGCCGGATGATGCCTATCCTACGCTGGCCACCTATGTCGGCGTCCAATTTGCCGATGCCTGGGCCGTCGCGGAATACGTTGGCAAGCACGCGGACCGCCTGCGGGCGGATACCGAACGCTGGCGCACGGCAATCTTCGAGAGCACGCTACCCGGCGCCGTGTTGGAAGCGATTACCACCCAGGCGAGCATCATGCGCTCCCCCACCTGCTTTCTACTGGCGGATGGCGCTTTCTTCGGTTGGGAAGGATGCAACGATCACGGGGGGTGTTGTCACGGCAACTGCACGCATGTGTGGAATTACGAGCAGGCGGTCGCCTTCCTCTTCCCCGAACTCGAACGCACCATGCGCCGGACGGAGTTCCTGCACAATACCCGCGACACCGGCAACATGGCATTTCGCACGCAACTGCCGCCGGGCAGCAAGCTCTGGGATTTCAAACCCTGCGCCGATGGTCAGATGGGCACGATCATCCAGGTGTATCGCGACTGGCAGCTCTCCGGTGACGACGATTTCCTGCGCGAAATCTGGCCGAACGTCAAGCGTGCGCTGGAATATGCCTGGACGATGACGCCGGAGAAGATGGATGCCGGCGCCACCGCCGGCGCCATCAACACCCCCGGCGAAGTCAAACGCAGTATCGATTCGCTGTGGGATCCGGATAAAGACGGCGTGATGGAAGGCGAGCAACACAACACCTACGACATCGAGTTCTATGGACCGAACACCCTGTGCACCGCCATGTATCTGGGCGCGCTGCGCGCCGGCGAGGAGATTGCCCGCCATTTCGGTGAGATCGCGAACGCCGAGGAGTATCGCGCGATTTACGAGAGTGGCCGGGCCAAGGTCGATGCCGAGTTGTGGAACGGTGAGTATTATCGCCAGCACGTGCGGGTGATCGACGGGGTGACTGTGCCGGATGTGCTGAAAAGTCCGCAAAACCCATCCTGCGGCCCGGCGTGCGCCTGCAAACAGGGGATGGACAAGCAACCGGTGTTGGGCGGCGACGGGATGCCGAAATACCAGTATGGCGACGGGTGCTTATCCGACCAATTACTCGGGCAATGGGCGGCGCATGTGGCAGGCTTGGGGCATCTGCTCGATCCCGCGAAAGTCCGCGGTGCGGTGCAGTCGATCTTCACCTATAACTTCCGCAATCCCATCGGCAGCTTTTCCAACGTGCAGCGCGTCTACGCCTTGAATGAGGAAGCCGGCTTGTTGCTCTGCTCCTGGCCGCACGGCAATCGTCCGACATTGCCGTTCGTCTATTGTGACGAAGTGTGGACCGGCATCGAATACCATGTCGCCGCGCACCTGATTTATGAGGGGTTGGTTGACGAGGGCCTGGAAATCGTGACCGCCATCAGTGAGCGCTATGCCGGGCACAACCGCAACCCGTGGAATCAGGTCGAATGCGGTCATCATTACGCCCGCGCGATGGCCTCCTGGTCGGTGAAACTGGCGCTGGACGGCTTCAGCTACAGCCTGCCGGAAGGACGGCTGGGCTTCGCGCCGAAACACCAGGCAGCGCAGTACCGCACCTTCTGGTCTACCGGCGCCGGCTGGGGGCGATACAGTCAGCAGACCGCGGACGGCAGCTATCGCCTGGAGGTGCTCTACGGCACGCAGACGCTGCGTTGCCTTCAGCTGATCGGCCTGACGCCCGGCAACGTGACCGTCACCGGTCCCGCCGGTTCCGTCGCTGCCCACGCGGAAGCGGGATACGTGGACTTTGCGACGCCGGTCACTCTGGTCGCCGGGCAGGCGCTGGAGATTCACACAACGGTAAACGGAGGGAAACATGACAGCATTTAACGGACTCGGATTGCACCTGGGCAATCTGTCGCGCGTTTCCGCGGCGAAGACCCGCTCGATCAGCCCGGAGAACTTTACCGGGGAGAAGGGAAAAGCGGGCATGGCCACCGAAGGCACGGGCGCCAACTGTGCGCGCGACCTGGGGCAGGGGTGGAAAATATCGCCTTCGATCGCGATCGAGCCGGGTGAGTGTCGCACGCTGGCGGAAATTGACGGTCCCGGTGCGATTCAGCAGATCTGGATGACCCCGAGTGGGCACTGGCGTTTCAGTATTCTCCGCATCTACTGGGACGGCGCCGACACGCCGGCGGTGGAATGTCCGGTGGGTGATTTTTTCGCCTGCGGCTGGCAGAAATATGCGCAGGTGTCTTCGCTTCCCGTGTGCGTGAATCCGGGCAGCGCCTTCAACTGCTACTGGGAGATGCCGTTCCGCAAACACTGCCGCATCACGTTGACAAATATCAATACTGAAGCGATGCGCCTGTATTACCAGATCAATTACACGCTGACCGAGGTGCCGGAGGACGCCGCCTATTTCCATGCGCAATTCCGCCGCATCAATCCGTTACCGTATAAAGACGTCTATACCCTCCTGGACGGCGTGAAAGGACAAGGGCAATACGTGGGCACATACATGGCCTGGGGGGTGAATAATACCGGGTGGTGGGGTGAAGGCGAGATCAAGTTTTTCCTCGACGGCGATACAGCATTCCCCACCATCTGCGGCACGGGCACGGAAGACTACTTCTGCGGCTCCTACAATTTCGATGTCGGCAAGGAGAACGGTGGGTACCGCGAATTTACCACGCCCTATAGCGGGCTGCCGCAGGTGATCCGTCCCGATAGGCTCTATTCCTCGCAAACACGTTTCGGCCTGTACCGCTGGCACATCATGGATCCGATCCGCTTCGAACAGGACCTGGCCGTGACCATCCAGGCGCTGGGATGGCGCAGCGGCGGACGCTATTTGCCGCTGCAGGATGATATCGCCTCGGTCGCCTTCTGGTACCAGTTGCTGCCCACCGCGCCGTTCCCGGCCTTACCGGACAAGGACGATCTGGAAGTGATTTAGCATTACCACCATCCCAACTGCTTCTGCAACCAGGGAAAATTGGTGGTGAGTGCGCTGCGCATTCTCGAAGAACACAACCGGAATCCGGCGGCAGATCGCCTGCTGCTGAACCTGATCCGTTACGCGCGGTAACACCAATGACGGGGACAGCAAACGGATCGGGGTGGGGGATCCTGCCGTATGCATCGCCGTACCGATTATATGCGCTGATAGTAGGCCTTATCGCCTGTTATCCGATGGGTTGGATCTGCCACCGTTTCAGCAATCGGTCCAATGAGCAGCGCGTCAGCAGTGACACTGATATTGACGCCTTCCGTTTTACTGACTGCGTAGTGGTAGATTTCTCCCTTCCAGCAGACTTTGACTTGCCGCAAGCCAATCTGCCCGTAATAGTTCGAGGAAAACACAATTTCCGCGGGCAGCGTTGACTGTTCCAACGGAATAGCGGCATACTGCCGCCAAATTTTATCTGGAACCGCATAGGCGCTCTCGAACCGAATCATGATTTCACTAGTTTTTTGGATAGCGCCGTCATGCCAATGGACCTCAATCTCCAGGACGGGAAGAGCCGGGTGGGCACATTCCATTTCGATCTCCAGGAGCGGGCAGGTGAATAACGGATGTTCGAGCAACGGCCTTTCCCAAAGTAGTTGTTCGGCATACCGCCGTAACTCAGCCGCCGCCGTGCCGGCCCAACGGTGAAAGAATTTCCTGGGATCGTCAGCATATCGCACCCGCGCCCAGTATGCGGAATACGCACGCTCGCAGTCCTCCAGTGTCGCGGCAAGTTCCAGTAATGCCGCGGAAGCCGTGGACGTCTCGATCCGTCCGGTCAGTAAACCGGAATACATCTCCGACATCACCGTGCAGGAGCGCCAAAACGCAGACAGCATCCGCTGGCAGATGCTTAACGCCGTTAACAGATCGCGTCCCTCTGGACGCTGACAGCTCGCGATCAGCGTCGTGAGGTTGGGAAATATACCTTGTAATGCCTCCGCCTTTTGACGGAATTCTTCCGTCCGTGCCGGAGCGGTGTTGACCATGCCCAGCACCGGACGGGTCATGATGATGCGATTGGCGTGGGCAATGAGATGGGATTTTCCGAGTTGCAGCACATCCTGGATGAAATCGTCTCCGGGAGCGGTGCCGGTCATTTCCTCGATCGTATCGGCGATGGCTTGCTGAAGCAGCGTTTCGTCGTAGGGGGGAGCCATACGCGCAAAAGTGGCGAAAAGTAGCTCGGAGGTGGAGAAAACCCCGAAACTGTTCTCCCAGTCGGTGTTGACGATGCCGTCGATGCCCCGCTCCGCTCCATAACGTTGCCAACTCCGAAGGTTGGCCAGCCGATCGGTGACGTCCGGGAATGGATATTGCCAGCTAGACGGGACACCCCAGACCTGAAAACCGGCGTGCTTTAAATCACCTGACAGGTCAATCTCGGAGAAATTGAACGCTTCCACACGCGGTGTGCGGTCGAAACCGTAGTAGTACCAGTCTGCGACAATGATCTCCCGATTCAACTGGTCGATAGCTTCCGGGAAATAGTAGAGCATATCGCCCCACATGATCATGCGGCGTTCCTGACGCGCAAGGATCGCGCACAACCGGTTGCAGTGCGCGGCGAACATGTCGGCCGCATGAAAATTCGCCTGCCCCTGTTCACGAATAAATGACAGGCCCATGTGCAGGCTTTCGTCCAATCCAACATGGATATATTTCCCCGGTAGGTACGAGCACCAGTCGGCAAAAAGGGTGGTGAGCAACGCGTAGACATCGTCGCGTCCGGCGACAAGGGTACCGTAGCATTCCCCGATGCCATATCCTTCATCGTATTTTTCATATCCGGCATTCCGGGTGATGTAACCACAATGCCCCAATGCAGGGAATACGGGAACCAATTCCATCCCGGTTTCGCGGCAGACCGCATGAATCTGCCGCATAAATTCCGGAGAGTAGGCATGTTTGCGCCCGATCCCGGGAAGCCCGGGAAATGCATAGGCGCTTTCCAGATATAGCATGCAGAGGTTATAGTCGTATTGCCCGAGCCGCCGAATACTGTCGAGTAAAAATTCCGGACGCTCGATCTGCCGGGCCAGGTCTATCTGAAATCCTTTTATCATATATAGGATCCTTCAGTTGTCACAGCGGTCCTTCTCATTCACCCACCTGCTCCGGCGTCATCCCCACCGGTCGCGTCCGCGAAGTCGGGGAGCCCGGCGGTGGATAGAGCGCGTTGTATTCCGGCCAGTGATTGAGCATGATCTCGACTTTCTTGCGCAGTTGCTCGACCAGGTTGGGAGCGAAGAGAAATCCGTCTTCTTCTTCGGCGGTGGGGGCCATGGCCAGCACCGGTTCCGGTGCCTCTTCGATCAGTTTGGCCAGTGCTAGCGCATTATCCATCTCATCGCGCGCCAACGCACAGAGGAACCAGCGGCCTTCGTTCATCCCACCGCCCATCGAGAAGATATCCTGCAGCACGAAGTGCTCATCGTCCGTGCCGCAGGTGGAGAGACGATACGCGTATTCGATGAAGTTTTTCGTGGTCAGGTAAAGTGAGGCCAGCACGCGCATACTACGCGCCAGGTTGCGCAGTTCGACGACCGTTTCGGGTATCGCGATCTTTCCGGCCAGCGTGTCAGCGGAAGATGCGGCCGCTTCCAGCTTGTCGATGGCCAGCAAATATTCCAAGCGCGCGTGATTGACACCGAGTTTATCGCGCGATTCATCCCAACCCATGCATACTTTATAATCCAGCGCTTCGGTCTCCGTCTTCGCCAATCGTCCGCGCTGGAAATACGCCGTCTCCTCTGCGGTCAGGGAATAGACATCCGGCACCAACGGCATAATCACCCAGCGGCTCATCAGCGGCCCGACGATCATCATCGGACTGCCGCGGAGCACGTAATGCACCTGCGCGGTCGCCTTTTCAATGGCCATCCAGATTTCCAGCAGCGTCTCGGCGTGCTCTGCGCCCACGCGCGCAATGGCGACTCGCCGCAGGATATCCATCCGCGACGCCGGTCCGGTAGACGGCGTTTGCTGAAACGCGATCAACACCTCGGTCAGCAGTCGCTCCGAATTACTTACGCCAATACTCACGCCTTGTGCATCGCCGTCAAAGGCGCGCTCGATTTCCTCCAAAAACGAGAGCACTTTCGGGATGCCCAACACCGGATAGGTGTAACCGCCAAAAAAGTTGTTGCTGCCGCTACCGCTGATGCGTGCGCGATCTTCCCGGTCCACGCCGTCGATATACTGGCCGGCGTGGAGCGAGGCGCGGTAGTGGCCATGCCCGTCGATCCAGAAGCCGCAGTTGGACATATTGACGACGATCTCACGTCCGGCGTCACGCGCGCCGGCCTGCAAGGCGTCAAAAAGGCCGGTGACGCGGTCGATGAGCGGGATTTTTCGGCAGCCGCGCGGCCCGTTTTTTCCGGGATAGGTATGTGCCCAGCATAACCCCGCCGACGAATCGTTGGTGAGCATATTGTAGGCATCCAGGTCCGGTAAGCGACGACAAAGCTCCGTCATCGCGCTCCGATACATCGCCAACACCTCCGGCTGATCGAGGCATGGGCTGTGATAGGGTACGCGAGAGATGCCGGGGTGCTGCACCTCCGGTCCCCGCCATTCCGGATGCGCGCGGAAGGCGCCTTCCGGCCACCACATCGGCTCATGTCCGTCGATCGTTACGCGCAAGCCGAATTCCCGCAGGATGGCGCATTGAGCTTCCAGGAGTGCCAGGTTGCGTTCCACTTCGGCACGCGGAATCCACGGTTCCAGAGCAGGCGGCAGCACCAGCTTGAACAGGCCGACCGCCGGACGCGACCAGACGGTCCAGTAGTCCCATTCCGGATGCGGGTCGCGCGCATCGCCGCGTTGCCAACTGCTTTTCGGCAAGGTGCTCAAGGCAAAATGCGTGGCCCCGGCGGCAACTGCGCGTTCCGCGCTGCGACGCAGATCGTCTGCCGGCAGCGGGAATCCCGGCACTCTGGTCGTTTCCCAGACCAGCATACGCTTGACGGCGTCCTGGGGGGGAAACATCGTGGACGATTGCTGGGTAGACAACTGATCGGACATGCACTATCTCCTTCAACTTCCGGCATCGGGAAGGAAGCGTTTCAGACAGCCTCTGAGGTCAATAGTTACGCGAAGCGTCATTACGCGTCAAGGGAAAAAGTGGTCTATCCCCTGATTAACTAGTTCAGCAGGTAATCAAATCCGTGCTACTTTTTCATTTCCACCCGGACCGGTAAATCTCCGGTTTTCGTGAGTTCAAGCAATTTATCCAGTTTTCCCTGCTGGATGTAGGCCATCCACATGCTCCCCAGCCACTGCCCGCCGCGCGGACCGTTGTGACCGGCCCACGGGTCGGCGAGAAGACCGCGATATTTCGCGTTGATCAGCCGATGCCAGGCGGAAAGCGAGCCGACTTGCGAAGTGACACTATCCTGGAGTCCCACGTTGAGGAGCACCGCACCGGTGATGCGCGGGGCAAAGTTTGCTGCATCGAAATATGGCACGGTGTGCAGCAGCGCGGCCAACGCCGGCGGATCGTCCTTCCCCTGTCCGTTCTCGTCCACCGGCTCGATCGGCGGCCAGAACGCGCGTCCCATGCCCGGCTGGGTGATCTTCCATTCCAGCCCGAAGAGTCCCGGACTGCCGCAGACCGCGCCGGCGACCTTACTATTCAACCCGGCAGTGATGAAGGACAGTCCTCCACCTTGCGAGCCACCCGCGACGACGATGCGGGCCGGATCCACCAGCGGATGGGCAGCCAACAGGTCTACCGCGCGGCTACAGGCGGCGAAAACCGCCCGATAATACCAGGAGTCTCGGTGCTGGATTCCGGTGCGCCAGTAATCCGAACCGCGAACGAAGTAGGGATCGAGCGGATAATATTTTCCCGGCGGTGGCGCTTCCACATCCTGTCCGGCGATGGCCAGCGTCATGCCGACGATATTCGGGCCCATCGCCGGCAGATAAGCCACGTTGATGCCGCTGGGCGGCAGCGTGAGTTGCGCCGGATACTTGCCATCCTGTTTCGGCAGCGAGAGCCAGGCATAAAACCGACGTCCGAAGAGTCCATCGAAATGGATTTTATACAGCGTGTAGCCGTCATATTCCTTGAAGACCGTGGTTTGCACGTTGGCAGGAATCTTTTCCTGCTCGGACAGCGTATCGTCCCAGAATTTGTCGAAATCCGGGGGACGATTCGGCGCGGTCATCCGGTCGATATCATACGCCAGCGGGCAATCGCGTGCGGTCAGCGTCTCCGTTCCCTGCTTTACCGTCAATGTGGACAGATAGAATCCAGGCGGCTGGGTAAAGGCGAAGGTGACGTTTCCTTGTCCCATTGCCGGTATGCGGAAAGGCTTCTGCGCAGTGAAAACTACCGCTTTGGTGAGAAAGTTCGTCACCGTCAGTTCGGCGGTGGCTTCGACCGGTAGACCGGGGAATCGCGATTTTCCGTCTATTCCCACTTCCGCGGGAACGCCACCCGGGAAAAGATGATTTGCTTGTGCGACCGATAAAGTCGCCTGTAGCGCGTCAGCAGTGGTCGGTCTGGCATGGATGGTGATGTGTTTAGTAAGGGTTGACGTCCCCCACGTGCGCGGCATCCATACTTGCAACACCATCGGGTCGGTATCCGGCTGCTTCGCGGCATTTTTCGCGATGTAGTACAGCGCACCTGCCGGTAGGCTGACATTAGCGCCGACCGCATTGAACACCTGGGGCTCCCCCTCACGCCAACTCGTCTTCGGCGCAATCGCCTCACCGGAGAGTTTCTCACTCACGTCCGTGTTCGCGGGGTTGAGCGTCAGGTACCAGATCGTGGGGTCAGCCGTGTGGGTGAAGATCAGCTCGATGTCGTCGGGAAGGAATCGATAGCTCAGCGCGTGTTTGTCCGCGGTGGCCGTCACGGTGTCGTTCGCGGTCTTCACCACCTTGTCGAATTTGTAGGTCGTCGCGGTCCATTCCTTGCCTTCGACGATGGTCAGATAGCCACTGCCGGTGAGTCCGTGATAGCCATCCAGCAGGAACTCGGTGCCCGCGCTCACCAGTGAATGCATGTTGCCGTCCGCGCCAATCTTCGCCACGTAATTCGGCGTGGTCGCGGTAAACGATCCATCTGCGTTGTTACCGATGGTTACCTCATCCGCGAATGCGAATACGCCGGCTAACAGCCAGCAGGCTGAAATCATCCACCATTTGTTCTGCATCACCATTCCTTCCCGGCCGCATCGTGCTACGGTACTTTCACCCATCCCTCTTGATATCGTTTTGCCACCTCGTCGGCGGTGAGCGCCTTGGTATACAGCCGGTAGGGTCCAAGGTCACCAGTATACCAGCATTTCCCAACGCCGCTTAAAAAGCTGCCGAAACTCAGACGCCAGCTATAGGCGAAGAAGGCAAAGCCTTTGCTGGGCATCACATAGGTCTTTTCACCGATCAGTTTGCCGTTCACATAGAGCATGACCTTGCCATTGCCGTGGGTGGCGACCACGTGTGACCACTGGTCATACGGTACCGACTGGGTAAGCGTGATCTGCTCTCCCTGGAAGACGTTATTCTGGTAGACCAGCCGGCACTCGCCCGGTTTGGTGTAGAGTTGATCGAAGTAGACGCGCGGATTGGCGCGGTAGTCCATCACCATCATCCAGCCGGTATTCGTGGGCGGCTTCTGCGGGCGCACCCAGTATTCATAGGAGAAAGTATCCAACCGGAAGATCGGTTTATATATTTCCGGACCGGTCGTCCCCGTTGGAGGATCACGCGGCTCCAGCACCGGCTTGAGCGGAATATTGGCATAGTTATCTTTGCCGTTAAAATGCAGAAACCCCCGTCCATCCTCCTGTTTCCACTCCGGCCCATAGAGGTACAGCGAGTGCCCGTTGCGGCTTTCGTCGTAGACGGCAGTACCCGGCTGCTCGTTCATGCGCAGATCGATCAGGCACTCCATACTCGGCGTCAAACCGGCCGGCACCGGGACGACGGTTACTTTCGGGTTATCACCGTCCTTCAAGGCGGTGATGGCGATATCGTCCAGCCAGATCGTCCCCGGGCCGTCCTGCTCGAAGCTGATATTGCTGCAGTCGCGGGCGGTGAATACCGAGGTGATATAGGAAAAGTAGGTCCAGTCCTGGGTGCCCAGACCACCAATATAGCACAAATCCTGCGGGTCCTTGCTATAGGCATACTTCATGCGCAGATACAGGCCGCTTCCGCGTGAATTCTTCGATTTATACCAACCGCGCACCCACCAGCGTTTCGCATATTGTTCGAGTTGATACTGGTACAGGACTAAACTGCCGTTTCCCGGACCGTCGATGCGGAGCGAAGCGTGATCGGTATGGCCGACCGTGGTATCCTGCTTGCCGTCCCAGACTCCTTGCGGCGGGTCCTGATAGGTGACCGCTTTCGCAAAGGTATCGCCATTCAGATTGACGGGGAGCAGCTTTGTGGTCGTGGCAATCTTCTCCAGGCCGGGACAGAGTTTCGCTTGCGCGAAGAGTTTGCCGGCATCGTCCATCGGCATGCCGGTGAAGGTATAGGTGATCTGCCGCACTGTGCCCGGCGCCAGATTGATGCCGGCCCCAACCTCTGCGTGATGGTAATCGTATCCCCAGGTGCACTGGCCGATTTTGAAGATGCGGTTTTTCGGTTTCTCCCATCCGAGTGTCGTTTCAAAGGTCGGACAAACGGCGGGATCGGGATACAGGACATCCGTTTCTTTCGGCCAGGCCGTCTCGACATTGTTGCCGTCGTTGTTATAATCCGTCAGCGCGAATCGCTGCCAGGTGCCATCCGCACTCTGGAAGATATCCCAGCGATGCCCGGCGGTATTCCAGCGATGCTCGACACCTGGCCCGGGGATACGATTGTTATAGGTGAGCGGGTCGTACCATTCGAATTCACTTAAGTTGGCAATCGGTTTATCGCCGATCACGGTGAATTTCGCCTGATAGGTGTAGCGATAGACGCCGTGCACAGCATCGAAGGTGACGGTGCCCAGGAATTCCGTGACGGCATTGGCTGATTCGGTGGAGAAGCGATAACTGATGGATTCACCCCCACCTTCGATGGTGAATGCCTCGGGCAGTTTGCCTTTTAATTTCATGTAGACGTTAGAAACCTCCGGCCCGATGAAGGTATAGTAGGCCGGACGCCAGCCGGGACGGAGCTTTACGGATTCCTGCGTCAACATGCCGGCATTGGCGCCATATTCGGGACCGGCCATCCAGAAATAACTGATCGGTTCATTGCCGTCGTACAGTGCCAGGCCTTTGCGCGTGTCGAAATGGAAGTTCGGATGATATACCGGCGTCGTGGTTGGTGCGGCCTTGAGTGGTTGCGATTGGAATTGGGTGAAGGACACCGTGCTGTTGTAGACGGCCAACCCGGCGCGTCCTGTCAGATACGGCGCCGTGCGATCCCAGTAATCCAGCACTTTCGTTTCATCCAGCAAAGCGACGACATGCGCGCCGTTGGCGTGAATTTTCAGCGTATGCGGTTCGTTTACTTTGATGGGGCAGGGGACGATTTGCAGATAGCCTCCGGTGGCATCCCAGAGCGCCAACTCGCCGCGGGTGGCGGAGATGGCCACCCGATAGAAATTCAACGCATCCTGGTAGCGCAGCACGACGGCGGCATCCCAGCCCGGCGCGTTCTCTCCCCAGTAGTATCCCCAGCGGATGCAACCGCCGGGCAGATTGAAGGCTGCGCCGGAACTTTTCGTCACTGTAAACCGCGTAACCAGTTCGACATTGCCCGGTGCTGCCGGCGCGAGCATCGTGCTCCAGCATTGCGTGGTACCGGTAGCTAGCAGGGACCCGTCGGTTCGCTCAGTCCAACTGCCGTAAGGTGGCTTCATCGCGTCGAAGCCTTCCATGGTCAACGCGGTTGACCACTGCACCAGCGGCACGCTTGACCATGGCGTTGCAGTGACCGGTCGACAACCGATGGTCAGCAGACCAAGCAGCAATACCAAAATCGATCGACGATTAATAGGAAGCATCATGCGTTCTCCTTACTTCACCCACCAGGCATCCAGCGCCAACTCGGCGCGGGTGGGCACATTAGTGCGTTCCGCGGGTGGACCGGATGCCGTGCAGGAAAATTCAAAGGTCAATTCTTTCGGCAGCGGTTGACCGTGGAGCGGAATAACCCATTCGACAATTTCGCGGTCATCGCTCCCTGGGTGCAGCGCGATGGTCGGCGCACCGTTGAGACTGACGGACCAGCCGCCTTTTTGCGGATCCAGACAACCTTTGAGGTGTAATTCACTCGGCGTCGATGGACCGGTGAGCTGCAGCGCGTGGATGACGGCTTTTCCGCCGGCCAGCGATGCGAGCTGCAACGCTCCCCAACCCGACCACGCAAAACGGCCATACTTCGGCAGCCAGGCCAGCAAGTCTCCGCTGGTGGCCGGCAGCAGGCCATCTTCGAATTCGTGCCAGCCGGCAGGGGTGGGGGGAGGGATATCCAGGCGCAACTGATCGCATTTCATCTGATAGACCGTGCAATCGAGCGCTTTGGTCTGGCAGATAAAGCGAATGACGCCATCGTTATCCGGCGCCGGATTGCGGAACGGCACCGGATATTCGGTGGAAGAATCACGGTGATGCTGCAGCGAACTGCCGGTCATCATCGGGGCTTTCATGGCGACGCCACCGACGGCACGATCGTGGTAAAATTCCAGACTTTGCGGAAAGCTCGGGGGTGATTGGGCGTCGTCTTTCGCGAGGATATCCATCTCATATTGCGCGCGATTCGGTCCCCACAGGGCTACCGTGCCCGCGGCCAGGTAACGATTGGGGGGCATCGGCAGCAGGAAATCGACGTAATCGCCCGGTTGATCGGCGGTGATCTGCAAATAGCGACCGTGCTGTGGATGATAATTGTGCGCGACATCTTCGATCAGACGGATTTCCCCTCCGTGCGCGACGGCGACCGGTGCCAGTGCATCCGCATCCTTGCACCAGACCTGGCGCGAGTCGGCGCCATTGCTCCAGGGCATCAGGGTATGGTTGACCCCGTTGCCGGCACCGTAATCCGAATATGGCAGCGCTTCGGCGTGCTCCGGTTGCGCCGGCGCGGCATACGGCAGCACGTTGAAACGGTACCACAAAGCGATGACGGTTGCCTGTGTCGGCGCGCCACGGTCGTCTACTCCCGGTGTATAAGCGAAAGTGGCCTGGGTGGAAAATGGCACCGGATCGGTCAGAAAATGGCGCATGACGCCGGCGTATTGGTCTTCGAGCCGCGGATGCTCCCAGATCGGCACCCCCGTTTGTGGCCCGCGATATGCGCCCATCAACCAGATGGGCAGCACGCCGGGACCGGTTAACGACGGTTGAGCATCTGCCTGCAGCAGCACTTTGCTGTTCTCGGCGGCGGGAGGCCAAAACTGGTTGCCGGTGAGGAACAATCCCAATCCAACGAACTGTCCCGGACCGGGAATGTGGATGAGCGGTATGGGATCGGCGCCGGCGGTGATGGGAGCCAGTAGTCGTGTGCCGCACAACCGGCCTGCCGCCAGCGCTTCCGCCAGGGACAGTGGTTCTCGCACGGCGATAAGATAGCCGGTAAATCGCACATCGGCAGCGCGATTCACCAGCACAATGCGTAAGCCGGTGGCAAAGGGAAGGGGCAGGTTGGCATGCAGGGTGACTTCCGGATAATGGACGCGCGGCGTTTGGATAAACCAGGGGAAACGCACACCGCCGGCCAGCGTACCCAATGCGGCGCACCAGCGCCCGGTAGCCCAGGGATGCGGCAGCCCGACAAAATCGGTGAGCGGCAGGCGCACTGCCGGTGCCGCGGCGCCGTCGTAAGTGATCTCGACGAGCATCTCGCGCAATGAGCCGGTCAGCGCCGGATTGAGGTGAAATTCCAGGTGCGTGATCTCGCCACTGCCGGTGCATTCCAATGCGGTAACCCGTGAGCGCGCCGGCAACAGCAACTCATTGCGCAGCGATTCGGCGGGTGCGAGCGGTTGCCGGCGGAAATCGACGAATCCCTGCTGCCAGACTTTGGCCGCGGTGGTCAACTGGTGTGCGTAGGCGCCGGCTGGGTCAGCGGTTGCCGGCATGACGGTCGTCCCTGGCGGGAATTGACGATACACCAGGTAGCGAGAGAAGGTCGGCCGGTCGGCGGTGATGCGCAACGCGGTGCGAAAGCCAATCGGCGCCAGCAGATGACGCAATGGTCCGCCGGCACAAAACAGCGGGGTGGGGAAGAGCGCATTCGCGTCGGACTTGCTCGCGGCAAGCAGGGAGTCGATCTTGCCCCCCCAGAGCCGTTGGCCATCCACCTCGATAGCCACCGTTGCGCTGCCATCGGTGGTGGCAAAGTGATCGAGCACGCCGGGACCATCCAGCTTTACTACCAGGAAACCGCCTTCCGGCGCCGGTGCCAACCGTTGCGGATCGCGCAACGCGGCGATGACCGTCTGTTTCCCCACCAACGGGCGTGCCAGCCAACGCCAGTCCGTCAGTGATGCCGGCGAACCGGGGATCGGTGGATGATACTCCTCCGCCCATACCGGTAGTCTGCCGGCAAGGCAGTAGAGGACAAGCAGCAGTAGTATAAATCGTAATTGTGACATATGCCTGATTTCGCTAACCGTTGCGTTCCCTCTGGCGCGCGAGCGTCCCCACGAGCACTCCGGTGGTTGAGTAGACGATGGATAGTCGTATCGAAACCACCGGAGTGCTCGCGGGAACTTCACTTCGCCAGTTCTGCCGGCATGGTCACCGGCGCCAGCGGCAGTTGGCGTACCCGGGTCGTCTCATTGACGCCACGGAATATCAGCATGGTCCCGCCGGCGACGGTGCGCGTGGTGACGGCGCCTTTGGCGTCCACGCCGATCACCGCCAGCAATCCGTTACTGGCCAGCGGTCCGGCTTCCGCTGCGGTCCCGGTGTCGTTCAGCATTACCCAGGTTTCCCCCGCCTCGCTGATGACTTTGACAGCGGTCAGGCTATCATCATCCTGCACCATTTCAATCCGTTTCGGATCTTTGGAATCCGCCGGTGGGGTGAGCAGGAAGGAGGGATTGATCATCGGCGCGTGCGGCAGCAGCACCGAAGTGAAGGTGATCTCCTGCCCGGCATGCGCCATCCCCGACCAGGTTTGCCGCAATTGAATGGGCGAGTTGCGATAGGGATTTTCCAGATAGCGGTCGAGGACCGTATGCTTGCGCTCCGCGCGCGGAGAGAAGTAAACCATCAAGTCCCAATCCGGGTTGCGTATCGCCTGCACGCCGCGCCCGAGACCCAGCCCGGTGTAATACAGTTGGCTGTAGTAGGCGTTAAACCAGTTTTCGCCGCATTCCGGTCCCAGATCGCGCGCATAGTAGCACGGCCCCAGCCGCACTTTCATCGTGGTCGCGAACTTCGCGCGGTCCTTCACCAGGATAAAGCCGTTTTTCAGGAAGAACACGTCACGCGTGTAGGTGACCGGAAGGTGCTGATAGGAGGTGGTTTTGATACGCACGAAGGTAAAGGCCGGATCCTCGACGAAGATCGGCACTTCGGTGACCAGCGGGCGCGGGTCGGCGGCCATGCCGTCCAGATCCTCGATCCAGAGGATGTTCTGGAACTCCGGCACGTTCTCGTAATAGCCTTGTCCGGCAAAAAGGGCGGAGTCGTGCCGCATCAAGGCGATGATATTGCCTGGCAACTCGCCGCCGTGTCCGGCCATCGGCAGTAGCTCGATCAATCCCCATAACGCCTGCGCATCATTGCCGCTACTTAACACCAGCCGGTCCGGAATCCAGTTTTTTGCATCCATGGTCCACGGTCCGGTACCTGGGCGACCTTTCTGCACTTCCACCGGCACGGGAATCATGGGGTGACGCCAGGTGATGCGGCTCTGCGGCTTCGGCGGCACGGGAGCCACCTTATCGTCCGCAAGGAGGTAGGCGAGGCAAAAGTTATCGCGAGCGGTATTATACGGCAGATGGTACTGGTTGGCACGATCGTTCAGGTGATTGTAATAGTATTCGGCCATGCGATGGCTGGTCCAGCGAAAGCGTCCGTCCCTGGTCAACGCGGACATCAGTTCATAGGCCCACATCGACTCGCCGACTTCCGGCCATCCGGAACCCGAAGCGAAGGGCACCGCCGCGCCGCTGGGGCTGACCATCTCGACGTAGCGGGAGAGCGTCTTCCGATACCCCTTGTTCTTCAGGAAGCCGTCCCAATCGCCGGTGAAGAAATAGATGCCGATGGCGGCGTCGAAGAAAACCCAGTGATAGTTGGCGGAAGCATCGTCGGAATCACCCACCTCGCCGATAAGTTTATCGTGATAATCGGTATATTCGATCACCCGCGGATCGATCGGCGTGCCGTCTTTCTCGGCCACCATCCGCGCCACCTTCTGCGCCATATAGCGATGCCAGACGCGGTTATGCGTGCCGGATTCGGCGAACAGGTCGTTGGAGGGATGCTCCGCGAGTTTAGCCAGATAAGCGCGCAGGCGCTTTTCCGCGTCTTTCGGAGCGAAGGGGCTGTTCGGGTCCTTCATCCAGGTGAGATAACGATATTGCATCACCCCGGTGAATTTGAACCAGAAAAGATCGCCGGCATCCAGCGTGTAATCCATAATGTCGCGGGCCAGCTTCACGTAGTCTTCATCCCCGGTAATTTTATACAAGGCCACGCAGCGTAAGGCGTCGTCGTAGCCAAACCGGCTTTTCGTTTTGATATCTGCGGCCGCGGCGTCTTTCAAGCCCGGTTCGATGAATTTGCGAATGTAGGGGACGTAATCTTCTTTACTTTTCACAAAGTCGTGTTTGAAGAAGCCTTCACGATGCTCGGTGACCGCATCGTGCGCCACGCGATCCGGACCCATGTGGTGAATTTCGCCGGGACGATTTTTAATCATCGGCGCTTCCGGGACTGGCTCGGTAATCCGAACGGGCACATTGGCGATGACGCGCTGGCCGTCGGTGATGGCCTGCACCGTGTAACGACCCGGCTTGACGATCGCGCCGGCGGTGATTTCATGCAAATCGCTGCCGGTCATCCCGGCGGGCACTTCCAGCGCGACCGGGGTGGTCCACGCCACCGCGCCTTTGTCATCGATAATCCGTAATGCCGTCATTTTGGCGACACCGGCGCGAGATTCCAGTTCGGTGCGCACCGACCACACCGCATTGACCGGCACTTCGTCCTGTGAGACAGTAAGCATGGCCAGCGCGTCGTCCCGATCCGCCAGCCGGAAAAGCGCCTGCTTTTTCGGGTCACTGTCAAATGCCCAGCCAATCTGCACCAGTCCGCGACCCGGGTCCACATCGGCGCCGAGAAAGCCGATGAATAACTTTTCTCCCGGACGCGCGATGTAGTTCAAGTCCTTCCAGGGGACGGCGGCTTCGACGTTGTAGCCGTTCGGGGTTTCCGCCACTTTCCACTGCGAATGCTCGGTCAAAATCCAATAGAGATCGCGTTTGTTCAGTACCGCGTCGCCACCCGGCGCCAGTTCGCCGCGCGGATGGTCACCCATCGGCGCGTAACGCAAGCCCAGCATCGGATAGGAGTCGAACGGCGTATTCGATTTCATCGGCTGGCGATAGGAGGCGAGATGCACCATCAGGCTGTCGCACTCCCATCCTCGCGGTCCCTGGTTGCCGAAACTGTCCGGTTTCACACCGACGAGATGATCGTCGGTCATCGCGGCGGCGATATACAGGTAAGTCTCATCCCACGCCAGCGCCACACGCCCGCTAAAGTCGCTGTCACCTTTGAGCGGATGATACATATCGTCATTCATCACCTGACACCGCGGATCCTTGCTGGTGCCGGAGATAATATAGGGGGTGTGCGCCATATCCCACTCGTCGAGTTTACCGTCGATGACGATAGGAGTTTTTAGTTTCGGAATCACATACTCGGTTGGCGTCTTCTCGAGGGTGACCGCGCAAAATGCGCCCGTAGCCACCGCGAGTAATAGCAGGGAAAGTGAGAGAAAACGGGTCATGGGAAAGCGTCCTTTTTGGATAGAGATCGATGGGCGATTTGTAACCATTCAGGCAAGCGGCTGGAAGTTTGCACTTGCACTTGCACTTACACTTACACTTACTTTTACACTTGCACTTACACAGAGCTACGAGATGTTAGGGTAAGTGTAAATGCAAGTGCAAGTGCAAGTGTTTCTACACAACTTCAAACACGGTTACGGCTGGAAGGCGAAGTAGACATCGCAGCGACCGGTCATGGAGTAATTCAAGGTAATCGGTTGCTTGGGACCGACCGGCAGGACGAAGACGACGCCGTTGCCGGTTGACACGCTGGCTACCGAGGCCGTCGCGGTGACTTTGGAGAGAGCGGCGTTGGTATAGTTCGTCTGCACGGTGCCGACTTTGATGTAATTCATTTGCACCGTCCCGGTGACATTGGACGTGTCGGCAAACATGACCATCGTTTTTGCCGTATAGCTCATGACGCTCGGGACGATAGTAATGGTATCGGTCACCGGTGTGGCTACGGGAGTATTTAACACGCTGCTGACACCGGCAACTTGGAGGGGACAGCCATTCCAACCGACCGCGCCCCAGGCATAGAGTTCATTGCGCTGAAGCATGTTCGAACCAGAGCCGGCCGCCAGGTCGCCGGTCAGCCACCAACTGGGCGCCCAGGCGGCCGGAATACCGGAGCCGGGCCCGTAGTTACCAAGTGAGGGGATGAAGCCGATGGTCGGGGTAGTGGTGGTTTTGCTGTCCAGGTAAAAATCACCGCGATTCCCTTTGGCATCGACAAAACAGACTCCTTTGTTTTGATACTGATTATCGCCCAGCAAGGTCGTCGCGCCGACCGCCGCGCAAGGCGCGGTGAAGCAGGTATTGAAATTTATCGAGGTATTCACCTTCAGCGGCTGCGGGGAGAGCGCGCCGAAAGTTGCCGGTATGGTCATGTTCGTGGGATCGACGATGCAGTTGGCATACATCCCGCCGGACATAGTGCTATCGAGGATGGCGGCCACGTGCCCATCGGCATACGCGTAAATCGCCTGGTTGTTATGCCGGCTGACGTCGGTCTGCGCAAAAGCCTGCGACCCGTCGAATAAGCCTTTATCATCGATATAGGCTGGTGTGCCTTTCTTGCCTTCGGCCAGGATGATGACGGAGGCCGGCGTCTTGATGGCGCCAACAGAGACGCCGGAGAGAAACGACTGCGGATTGCCGCTCGACCCGCAACCGCCTAGAAAGAAATACTCCGGCGCGCCTTCGGAGCCAACGTTCGGAGTGGTGGGGCAATCGAAGACTTTGCCACGCAAGCTATAGGCGGAGGACAAGTCTTGATTCCAGGTTTGAAAGGTCGAGCCAAAGGCCGTCGCCACGCCACCCACCTTGATGTAGTTCATGGTGAACGTCATCCCCTGGTAGCCACGCCAATTGCCGGCGGTATAGGCCACCACCATCACTTTCACGGTCGGACTGGAGACATTCGGCACGATGGTAAAGCCATTGGTGATGCTAAACGCGTTGTATTGCGGACTCGTGACACAATGCCCGGAGAAAGGAACCACGACTTGACTGCAGCCACCCCAGGAGATCTGTTCGCTTCCCCAGTCGGCATTGTGGTTCAGGAAAATTGAGCCGTTGGCGCCCGCGGTGTCTCCCCAGGTCCACCAACTGGGGGGGAAACAGGCCGGCAGTCCGGTGCCTGGTCCCCAGTAGCCAGTGGTCGGAATAAAGCCGACAGTCGGCGGGGTCGAAGTCGAGATGGAGCCGGCGGTATCCAGATGCCAGTCACCCCGTTTGCCGCTCGTGTCGGTAAATGAGACGCCCAGTGGAGATGTCACTACCGGCAGATTGACATCCGTGCCCATCATGATGGTCGCGCCCGCATTCGTCGCGGCCGGTAATAAACTACTCGGCGTTGATCCGGTGGTAAATGGTTGATCATTGGTGAAGAGTGAACCGACTTGCATTGGCGAGGTGATGCCGCTCAAATTGGTAATGTCGGGGATGAAGATGGTCGAACCGATGTAACTTTGTGGCACCCAGAGGGTATGGCCATCCAGATAGCTCAGGTTGGTGCCCCCGTTATGGCAATCGACGTATACCTGGGCGGCCGCCTGCGATGGCGATGTCAACCCACCGTCGTTCACATAGGGGGGATTTTTCGAGGGCGCGGTCAACTCGGCAAAGGTGATTGCCGTGACCGGGCTCGCGATATTCGGCAGCGGAATCCCGGAAAGAAACGAGTAGGAGGCGGCGCTCCCCGCGGTGCTCTGACCGGCAATGTAAAAGTAATCCGGTTCGGCCGGCGTACCGACGTGATTGTTAGTCGGGCAGTCGAATACCGGCGAAGGGAGATTCGCCGCGGCAGACAGGTTCTCTCGCCAATCCAATGCATTCGGCAGCAATTCATCATGATCCTGTACATACATCATTAGCGTAGTATTGACCTGTTTCAAATTGTTCAGACAGGTGGTTTGTCGTGCCTTCTCGCGAGCTTGGGAAAACACCGGAAATAAGATGGCTGCAAGCAGCGCGATGATGGCGATGACTACCAATAACTCGATCAAGGTAAAACCGCGCTGTGCACGCCGTGTGCAGGAAATAACCCTGTGCATTAGTTCGACCTCCTCCAGATAAAGCTACACCGCTTTATGCGTTTCTCAATAGCAGTCGCCGCATAAAAATTACGATTATTTGATTCTACTCGCCGGCACTTATTGTGTAAATGATGGCAACCGGATATAATGTGCTTAACAAGTTAAGCATGACTATAAGGCTGGCGGGGGGAGCAGTCGGCAGCTAAGACCAGACTTGTGTGCATGTGTTAGCCGCCGTCTAAAGCGTCTCGTCAGGGGATTACAGCTACTCGTGGCAACTATTCGGCAACTGGCCAAAATCGCCGGCGTATCCATTGCGACGGTTTCCATGGCGCTGCACAACCATCCACGGATCAGCGCCGCCACGCGCCGACGCATCCAGGAATTGGCGGCGCTCTATCAATATCAGCCGCCGATGTCACACGCCTTGATCAGCGAGCGATGCGGCACCATCGGTTGTATTCTACCGGCCATCAACTCCAGTTTTTACTCTCGCGTACTGGAAGGCATACTTTCCCGCGCGTTTACCGCCTCGTATCACGTGGTGATATTAACCACCTATAGCAATATTGACCGCAGCGTGCTGGCTATCACCGCGTTGGTTGAGCAACATGTCGATGGTTTATTGATCAGTTCCGGTCATTTTTCGCCGCTCCCCGCGGAAGTCTTGCTGGATATCGCCAGCCGGAATATTCCCACCGTGTGCATCGATATCACGCCGACGGCGCGCCCGCTCGATCACGTGCTTCCCAATGAGGAACGTCTGAGTCATCTGGCCGTGGAATACCTGTATCACCTCGGACACCGTCGGCTGGCCTTTGTCGCCAACACGGAAGCGAATCCGCGCCGGATGTATTTCACCAAAGCGGCGCAGCAGTTTGGGCTCACCGCGCAATTTGTCTTGCAAGATTTCAGCGGGAATGAGGACGCGCTGACCGCCGTGTTGCAGCAGTCGGACGTACCCACGGCGATCTTTTGCTATAGCGACAATCTCGGCGCCCTCGTCCTTCGCCATGCGATACGGCAGGGATTGAAAGTTCCGCGCGATCTCAGCGTGCTTGGGTGCGGCAATCATCTGCTGGGACAATATACCGAACCGATGTTAACGACCATCGAACAGTATCCGGAAGATATTGGACGTCGCGGGCTTGAACTGCTCCTGCAACGCATCACGATGGTGGAAAATCATACCGTGTTTATCCCCGAAACACTGATGGTCGAGCCGGAACTGGTAATACGTCACTCCTGCTGTCCCCCGCGCTAACGGCCTCTCTCCCGGCATTGCAGCCGGGGTTATTGAGAAACGCCCCATAATGCTCTTTGACAATTGAATATCGCTATCGTGAGCTGACTCGGCGGAGACGGACCTGGCTTCACTATCAGATCCTGGTGGAGCGTCCGCAAGCCGGATGCATCCGGCGCAATCGGGTAGCCCGGCCATGTATGGCCGGGGGGACGGCGCCAGGTGAGCCCATCATAGCGATATTCAATTGTCAAAAAGCATAATTTGGGCTTGTGTCCAAATAACCGAGGTTCGGACTCCCGGTTAACATGTTCAACAGATAATTCCCCCGACTTTCCCTTGACGGCAGGCTAACCGCCGGATAGAGTGACGATAGTACTCAACCGAATCCGGAACGGATTTCAAACACCCACAACCAAAAAGTAAGGGAATTTGCCATGTTGAACGATGATCTGATTGCTTTTCTGCAACCCGCACCGACCCGTTGGGCGCCGGACGAATGGCGCGACGTGTGTGATACGCTGACCGATATCCGGGTCGAGGGTGCCCGCTTCACGTTGCGCGTTCGCTTGCCGAAAGGGCTATATTACGGAAAAATCGTCACCAAACCCGGCAGTTTTGACATGCGCACGGCGATGATTCCGATGGTGCAGGTGCCGGATGGGCAGCGTGTCCTCGTCGGCCCCTGGGACTTGAACCACATCGACAACGAGATGGCGATGCCGATGGCGAAAACCTGGGTCAATGGCCGCCTGCTCGGGGGGCTGTGGTTCAGCGTACCCGGACCGGAGCAAACCGCCGAAGGCTGGTTGAGTGCGCAATTCGGTTTCGAAGTGGAGACCGACGGTGAGACGGTGGTAGAACTGGAGTTCGTGGAAAATGCGCGCGAGCGCATTCACTGGGTCGATGTGCAGTCGATGGAAATCCGCCGGGACAACCGCACGCCGCGGGAACTGCTTCCGGTCAGCGCGCAGCACCCTCGCATCCACGTGCAAGCGGACGAACTGGCGGCATTGCGGCAGCGCCTGCCCGCGCATCCCCTCTATCCGGCCGCGGTGACCAAATTCCTCGCTGCCGATGCCGTCCTGGAAGCCCCAACCAATCTAGCATCACAGTTTGACCTGGCCTGCTTTCTGGCCTGGGTCACCGGTGATCCTGTGCTGACCGCCAAAGTGAAGACCGCGGTACTGGAGTTGTGTCGCTTGCCGACCTGGAGCGGACGCCCCGATCCGTTGTTGATGGGCGGTGATAATGACCGGCAGTGCGGCTTCAAACTACTCTTTTCCGGCATGGCCTGGGAGTTCCTGCGCGATACCTTCACCGCCGAGGAGCAGGCGATCATTCTGGCAAAGGTCGAAGAATATTTGCAAAAACTCTACGACTTCACCATCTTGCAACGGGGCTACATGGGGCATCCGACCACCGAACCCCACTCGCTGGGCACGTGGTTCGGCGTGGGGATGGCGGCGATGGCCTTTTATGATGAACTGCCGATCGCACGGAAGGCACTCCCGTTCTTTCACGGCCTGTTCGTCGATAGCCTGACGCTCTTTCCCCCCGGCGGCAAGATGATCTGGGCCACTTTCTTCCCCTATTTTATGATCCGCTATCTGGCGATGGCGCACACCTTTGGGGGAATGCGGCCGGAATTTGCCGACAGCCGTTTCCTGGACAACCTCGGGACGGCTATCCTGGCCTGTTACGAGACCCCGAACGTGCAGGAGATGCAGCGCGGGCAGCGTACCATTGAGCATCGGCAACTGACGGCGTTTCTGACGCATTTCCATCCGACGGACGGCATCGACAGCATCTACCGTGCGTTCTACCAGAGCGAGTTGGAGCTCTCCGGCAATGTCGAGCCGACGCTGTTCGATATGCTCTACGCCCCGCGCCTGGAGGGTGAAGTTGCCGAATTCCCGCAACGTCCGCTCTACGTCCGCGACACCAGCGATATCATCAGCATCGCCCGCGGGACGCACAAAATGGCGGTGTCTTTTGGCGCCGGCCTGCGATTCGGCACGCGCGCCAGTTTCGGCATGGTGCCGCATAACCGTTGTGCCGCGCTGCCGTTAGGTGATATCACCATCCGGGTGGACGATTCGCCGGTGTTATTCAATATCGATGTCAGCTACGGCCTTAACAACGCGCGCCATAACGCGATGAGCTTTAACGATGGCGGCATCATCTACCAGGGGCAATATCTGCTGGGTGAGATCGAACCGGAGCAGAGCCCATCGATTCGCCGTTGCTTAATCGGCGACCGCTTCATTTATGCACATACGCTCATCGCCGAAGCGTTGCAGCCGCAACTGGGCATTCGTGCGGCCGAGCGTATCTTTGTGATGGATTATCAGCGCGGGATCGTGCTGCTCTACGACCTCTTCACCGGCACACAACCGCTGTGCTTCTCCACCCATTTGCACTGTTCCGGCTCGGTGACCGAGCTTGACCCCTTGCACAGTTACCGGCTGACCGGTGGCCAGGCGCTCACCATTTCCGCCCCACTGCGTTCCGCCGCCACCGCGCAAAGTGGGTTGACCGATGACGAAAAAGGCGAGGTGTTTGTCTCGATCCTGCACGCCGATACCCCCTATCACGTCACCGTCGAAGAGCCGAAGTGGTGCCCGCCGTATATCTATGGTTTGAATAACACCGGCAAAGAACGCTTCGAAGATGCGCGCTTCCCGCGCTATACCCGTTGGCGGCTGGAGGCGGATGGGCAGGTGGATGCCGGCGCGTTCCTGTTTGCCATCAGCAGCGATCCGGATGTTGTCAGCCGTCGTACCGATGGCGGCATCGCGCTGCCGAACGGCGGCATTATCTATCTCGGCAACCAGGCGGAGATAACGGCACTCGGTTGCACCTGTCTGGCCGAGGGAGTGCTGGTGGACGAATCCACGCAGACGCTGCAACTCATCGGGCTGCGCCGGCTGACGCTGGGCGCTCGCACGCTGATCGCCGCGATACCGGTGGATATCGAGTTGAACCTGGCCGGTGCTCTCCCACAGGGGACAGTCTTTTCGCCCGCTGAACAATCCTTCACTACCATGAACGGTTTCCAGCTTGAAGACTGCACCTACCATGCGTATCATCCGCGTAGTCGCGGCAACTGGGTGACCACCCTGAAAGGGATGTGATGATGTCGAACCTTCTCTTGTCTGCTCGCGAGACGAAATCATGGACTGGGGTACCGGCGCTAAATAGTCGGGAAATACCAGATGCAAGGGGCGTTAACATGCCGATGTGGATGCTGCTCGTGCTGCTGATGGCGATAGGGATGACCCTGGCGCCCTCGCACTGCCAGCCGGTGGAGAGGAAAATTGTGCTGCGCGACTATCTCAACCAGCCATGGACGAATGAACTGCTGACCTACCCGTTTTCAGCGGTGAAAGGCGCCTGCGACGCACATTCCGTCACACTGTCCGGTCGGCAAGGCCAGCTCCCTGTGCAACTCTCGGCGTTGACCTATTGGCCGGGCACTCAATGGGTGCAATCGGCGAAACTCTCCTTCATCGCCAATCTGACCCCACTTTCCACGGATACCTATACCATACGCTATGACAGCAAGCCTGCGCCCGCCGGTCCAACGGCCGATTTGACGGTGACGCCGGCGAAGGACCAGGTCGAGATCACGACCGGGCAGTTCGGCGTGCGTCTGTTCCTGGGGGAGCAGGTGTATCCGCAACCGGTGCCTACCGCGCAGGTGCCCGCACCGGTGCTCGGGATGCGTCTCGGCGACGGTACCTGGTTCGGCGGGAGCCGGATGTATGGCACCGGGAAAGTTAAGGCGTATTCCGCCAACTTGACCGATGCGGGACCGGTCTTTGCGCAGGTCGCGATCCGCTACACTTACGAAAACGGCAATACGCTGGAGTTGGTCGTGCGGGTGGCCGCCGGGGATAACACCATGCGCATGGAAACGCGCGTCGCAAAGAATCAACCCACCGACGGCTTTAATCTGGTGTTGAGCCGGGGGTTGCCGCCGTTGATTTTCCAGGTGCAGGATGAGCGAAGGATGGATCGTGAGTGCTTCATGCATCCGAAACCAAGCTCGGGAAACGAGTGGGCGGAAATTCCCCTCAAGGATTACGTCGCTACCAAGCCGCAACCTCCCGATTTAGTCACCAAACTCACTCCGTGGGAAGACTGGTTCACTACGTTCACCCAGGCGCGTATCCGCCTCAAGTTGGAAAACACAACGCGTGAGCTGCAAATTCGCAGCCAGGATCCCGGCGCTTGGGTCGAGCCCAAGCCCATCGAAGCCATCTTCGATCCCAAACAGGATCCCGACCCGGCGAAGGGCCTGTGGATGGGCTGGACGCAAAAGTGTATGCCCGTGCTGCGCGAAGCCGACGGCGATATCGTTTTGCAAGTGAACATGGCGGGGGGCGTGCGCAAGTGGACGGTCAGCGACTGCCTCTCCAAGCCGGGGGTAGCCGCGCAATTCGCCTATTACGGCTATAAACCGGAGAGTGATTTCCCCCCCGAGACGCGCCCGACCGTGGGCACGCGGTTGGACGAGGTGAAGGATTTTGTACTGGATTGGCCGGGTGACGTGGGGCGGCATCCGCGCCTGTATATCAGTCGCTCGGAGCTGGAGGTGCGCTGGAAACGCGGCGATGCCGATCCCGCGCTGCTGGCAACCCTGTTGAAGGGTGGGAGTCTGCCGGCCGCGAAGGATGTGTTCTATACGCCGAATTGGAGTACGGATTGCGCGCTGGGCGCCTACCTGCTCAGCGGCGGTGCGCCGGATGTGGCGGCAAAAACTCAGTTACTGGCGCGCCTGCGCCAGGCGCTGCAATATGATTTATGGGGCTCACAATTTGGCGCGGCGGGCGCACCGACCCCCATTCTTTATGATGCGTTGATTGACAGTCCGGTGGTCCCGGAAGCGGAGCGCTCCGTCCTGCGCGCCCAGATGGCCTACTTCGGCTATCGTCTGGCCGACCCGGCGGTCTGGTCGGCGGAACGCGGCTATGCCTCCGGCAACCAGAATATGACGGTGACCTGGGAAATTTCACGCGGTCTGGTGGCTTGCGCGATTCCCGAACACCCGATGGCCAAAGTCTGGTATGGGAAGGCCGAGCGCATCATGGAGCAGTTCCTCAACAAAATGGTTGGGCCGGCGGGGGAGTGGCCGGAATCGATGGGAGACCATGGACGAACCAGCGTTGATATGATTCTCGCCTTTGCCCTGGCTTCGACCAACAGCGGGCTCCATGATTACATTAACGATCCCCGTGTAAAACGCTTGCTCCTCTACTGGGCGAAGATCGAGACACCGCGCGACCCCCGTCCGCGCGGGATAAATGGTCCCACCCCCAATCGCCGTTACACCCCTGCGATGGGACGCGATCATATCGGCCATCCCGGCGGCACGTGCGGCGTCATGGCGCGCGCAATACAAAAGCGCGATCCGGCTTATGCGGCCACCATGCAATGGGCGTGGTTGGAAGAAGGAGCCAGTTGTGTCATGGGGCACCTCGGTGGCTTCGCTTATGTCTCCTGCGACAAATCCCTGCCGGCGAAGATGCCGGCGTGGGGCGCTGAAGTGTTGCCGCGGATGGGCACTGTGTTGCGGCAGGGACTGGGAACGCCGGATGAGCACCAGGTGATGCTGTATTCCGGGGATCATGCGGCCGCATTTTACGCCGGTCATGCGGGGAGTTTCCCTAACATCTTTGCGTATGGCACGCCGGTCGCCGGATCGTTCGCCAGCGATTATCCATACCAGGAGGGTTTCCTGACCTGTCACGTCGATCTGGCCCACGAAGTGGGCACGCTGGAGGAGCGGAAAGCCGTTTATGGCTATCACGGCATGCCGGCTGACGCCGATGCGTGGAGTTGGCCGGATGGGCAGACGGCACGTTTTGGCGAGCACGGGGGATGGTCCAACGTGAGTGCCTTCTCCACGTTGCCCCGGCAAGACTATACGGCGGTTGACGTGGCGCTACACTATCCTCGCCGGCTGGTGCTCGACTGGAAGACCAACTTGCCGGCCTGGCCGCCGGTGCCGGCGAAGGGAAAGCCCCCGGTGGATTGGCGGCGCCAGGTGCTCTTCCTCAAGGATGATGACCCGGCAAAAACGACGTATTTGTTGCTGCGCGACAGCGTAAAAGGCGGGCAACCGACCATGTGGCAGATGTGGACGGTGTCGGAAAAAATTGGCACGCCGGAAGAAGTGAAGAATCTGACCGCATTTCTGGCGGACAAGCCGGGGTATACGATTCAACCAGCGCGCGAGTTGAAGGGGGATCGCTTCACGGCCATCGGACAGTTGGGAGTCGATGTGGAATACTACATCGCTTCACCTGCGGCCACTCCCCGCTATACCCTGCGTTGGGGCACGGACGTGATCGATTGGATCAATAAATTGAAGCAACCGGAATATCAGGATCTGCTGCACCTGCAACTGCCCGGCGATGGCACGTACTATGTGGCGTTCTTTCCGCGTAAACGGGAGATGCCGGTTCCCACCTTTAGCACGCTGGGCGATGGCACCATTATTAAAGCGAGTGGAGACTTTGGGACCGACTACGGTTTCCTCTCCGCGCTGGAAGCGACCGGCGTCGGTGAGGGCGTGACGTTCCGTGGCACCGCGGGATCGGTGCAGGATCGGAAGAACGGACTGGTGCTGTCGCTGGGCGCGAAAGGTGAAGTGCGGTATCAAGCATTTGGCCTCAATGCCGACTTCCCCGTCAGCCTGCGCATACGCGAGAAGGAACTGGTGGTGGAACTGCCGGCCGGCCTCCAACCCCCGGCCTTCGGGGTGATGCAACCTTTCCCCGGCGGCACTCTCACGTTGAACGCGCCTGGTAACTGGGTACTGGCAAAGCCGCTGCCAGGCGTGAAACTCACGAAATCCACCGCGGGATTCATGTTGTCGGTTCCCGCCGGACTGAAAACGATTACACTGATCAATAACGGTCGCTAATAACCGCACGGATTGGGTGCTCCTGACGCAGGAGCACCCAATCCATACCGATGAGGAGTCTGAAGATGACGAGTCGCATACTACCCGCTTCGCGTTTGGAGTTTCGTAACGGACGTCCGGTGATTGTCTTCAATGGGGAACCGATCTCGCCGGCGACGGCCAGCGACTGTGTCGTTGATATTCTCCCACTGAAACATTCCCGCCCGGATCTCTGGAAGGAGCGCATGCGCTACTTCGCCGGCAGCGGCGTGCATAACTACAGCCTGCAACCGGTGCGCACCTGGCAACCCAATCCGCGTGCGACAGTTGCCCCGGGAGAGCCGCCGGTTATCGATCGCCGCACGACGCATTACTGGACTGACGATGGCGTCTATCCGGTACCGTCGCCGGATGAGACCCCCTTTTGCCTCGATAAGCAGGCGGATACGATTATCGACGTCGATCCGGCGGCACGCTTCTTCATTCGTATGGGTGACACGCCGCCGCAGGCGTGGTTCGATGCCAATCCGGAGGAGACCCAGCAAAATTGCACCGGCGAGGCGCGGCAATGGGGCGGTGCGCAGATCTCCTATGCGTCGGAGAAAGGATTGCGCGACCTGTGCCGCTTCATTCGTCATCTCATCGGCTATTGCGAACAGCGACCGTGGGCAGACCGCGTATATGCCTACATGTACCTGCCGCACGGGGAAGGCATTACCGCGCTGAATGTTTCCGGCATGGTGTTCGATGTCTGTGGAGCGATGCAGGAGCGCTTTCGTGCCTGGGTGCGCGCGCAATATGTCGATGAAGCGGCACTGCGCCGTGCCTGGGGAGACGAAACCGCGACCTTTGAAAGTGTGCGCGTGCCGACCGATGCCGAGTGGCGCGCGGCAATCGCCACCGTCCCGCAATGGATCGAGGGCGATCAACTGCGCCGGTTCCGCGATTACTTCCACCTGCAGCGCGAGTTGTTCCTCCACTGGTATCGTACGATCATTCGCGAATCGCGGGAAGCATTGCGCGGGCGGGAAATGGTCTTCGGCATCGATATGTGCAAACAGCATCTGCTGGGTTGGCAACACAACCTGTTTTTCAACGATTATGGGCCGACTAACGATTCCATCGAGATGTTCAATGCCAGTGGGAGCATCGACGCGGGCGCACTGCTCGATGAGCCGGGGCTCGATATGCTGCTCACCCCGGCGGATTATACCGCGCGCACCGTCGGGTATGGTTGGGAGCCGGAAGGGATGGCCGACTCGCTGATGATTCGTGGCAAGGCCATCTTCATCGAAAACGATTCGCGCACCTTCTGCACCACCGGCAACGAGCATACGACGCTGGGCGCTTTCCGCACTGTCGAGGAGGTGCGCGCCGGCTTCCTGCGCAATACCGCCTGGCTGCTGACGCGCGGCGGCATCGACGAGTGGGGACTGGGTGGCGGCGGCTATTTCGACCATCCGCTGGTGCAGCAACACGGTATTCAACCGTGCGTGAAGCTACAGGATCGGGCCCATCACTGGCCACATCGGGAGACCGAGCAGGCCATCGCCATGATTGTCGATGACAGCAGTCCGTGGTATGAGAAGGGTATCACCGCCTATCAGAACCTGGCCTGCATCTGGCAGCGGGTAATCGGTCTGGCGCATTGCGGCATTCCCTATCGTATCTACTTGCTCTCCGATCTGCTGAAGGAAGCGATGCCGGATTATCGCTGCTATTACTTCCCCAATCTGTTTAAAATGGACGAGGAACGGCTGGCATTGCTGCAACGGAAAGTCTTTCGCGATGGGCGGATGGCGATCTTTGGGCCGACCATCGGCATTACCGACGGCGATACCCTCGGTGCGGAGTGGGCGACCCGCGTGCTGGGCGTGGAAATGGAACTGATACGCAAACATGCCCCTCGACACGTGATCGTGCAAGGGCCGCATCCCATTGCGCAGGCACTGCCTGCCGCGACTGTGTATGGCGACAGTGAGCCGTATGGTCCGATCCTCGTGCCCGCCGATGGGGCGCTGGAACGCGCCGGGGCAAGCGAACTGGGGATGGCGACGCTCTGCTGGTCGCTCAACCGTCCCGGCTTGTTCGTCAAGGATCACGGCACGCACCAGGTGGCCTGGAGCGCCGCCGTCCCGATGCCGCCGGCCTTACTGCGCGAGTTGGCGCGTGTCGGCGGGTGCCATGTTTGGTGCGAAGAGGACGATGTCATCCTCGCCAGCGACACCATCGCCGCTATCCATTCCGTCAAAGCCGGTCCCCGCACGCTGAAACTGCCCACCGCGCGACCGGTATGGGATTTATTGAGCGGTGAACAACTCGGTGCTGCCATGCACGAGATCCGGCTCGATATCACCCCGCCGGAAACGCGGCTATTCTATTTCGGTGATGAAGCACCGTATTAGCGCCGGGTGCAAGCGGATTTACTGATCCGCGCAGTGCTTTTGTCAGAAATATATCCGTTCAGGCATCTCTGGCGCGCGAACGTCCCCGCGAGCAGGTAGGGTATCTTTCGGTGCGCGGGGACGCTCGCGCGCCAGGTAACGACCCCGTGTGTGCTAAGATATCGCTTGGTGAGCGCGCTCAACATCTGTTCATGAGCGCGCTTCAGCGTGCTTATCCCAGTTTGCCACGTCCTTCAGGGCGTGGGAAAAGCGTAAGAGGAGTGCCATGACGATCTCTCGCGGTTGGTCCCTGTGCCTGTTGCTGCTGTTCAGCTTGCCGGTCATCGCCCAATCACCGTCTCCGGGGAAACCGGTGGTGGTCGGGTTACTGTCTGTCGATGCCGACAAGTTTAACGTCGAGTTTCAGCAAAATGCCCGCATGATCCCCGTCTACCAAGCGAACGGCGTGCAACCGGTGCTGGCCGGACTGGAAGGCTTTCTGGGTGGCATTGCGAATGCCGACGCGTTTTACCAACGCCTGAAGCCCTTTCATGTTATTGTGCTCTGCACCACCACCGAAGCGAATGAGACGGTGCGGCTGACGTCGGCGCAGCAGGCTTACGGGAAGATGGTCGGTGAGGCGTTACTGCGCTTTGTCCGCGAAGGCGGTGGCCTCTTCATTCAGGCGCAGGCGGTGCGCTATCCCAACACCGACGACGAAAAATACTGGAACGTCGTGCTGGCACCGTTCGGGGTGGAGATTCTGCACGAAGGCTGTTTCGATACCGCGCGCGCCTTCGACGGCATCGACCTGTACAACACGCGCTACTGGTTCACGCAACGCATCAGTCCGCACCCGATTACCCAAAACGTGCGGCGACTGGTGCTGCCGTTGCACGGGCCGGGATCGTGGCCGGGAATACCGGCGTTGCAGTATACGCCGGAGTGGCAGGTGATCGTCTCCGGTGAGCAGGAAGCGAAGAGCTACCGCTCGGACCAGGAGAACGTGCTGCGGTTGGAGCAGGATGGCCGCTATGCATCGGCGCCGCCGGTGGTGGCGGTGCGGACATTGGGGCAAGGACGCGTCGTTTCCTTCCCGCTGTCCCCCATTCACAGCGGGATGAACTATAACAATCCGCTCTGGCGCAACACGGTGGAGACTGACGGCGACCGCAGCGCGGGCCTCCCCAGCGATACCTTGCGCTTGCTAATGAACTGCTATCGTTGGCTGGGCGAAACGGCACAGGCGAATCCGGCACTCGGTACCTATGAAAAACAACCCTACGCGCTGGTGCAATATCCGGCCAGCGTCGATTGGGACCGGTTCCGGTTCGACAAACCCAATGACACCGCGCACGCCGATGGTACGATGGCCGTCTCCGATGGCATCCGCGGCCTTGTCGGCGCGCAATCGGCGTATGGCGGCGGAAAAGGTACCGTCGCGGAGTATGTTACGGCGGCCAAAGCCGCCGGTCTGTCCTTTATTGTCTTCACCGATCCGCTGGAACAGCTAACCCCGGACACACTGGCTGCGCTGAAGCGTGATTGTGCGACGGCGTCGAAGGATGGCACCTTCTACGCCTGTCCGGGCGTCGAGTTCACCGACGGTATTGGCGATCGCTGGGCCTTCTGGGGAGAAAAGGTGGTTTTCCCCGCCGATCAGTGCGACAGCTATGGCAAGAAATATCCGCTGTGGGATGCCGTGAGTAAACGCGTGCTGCACTATGGCGCCTATATTGCCAACTGCGCCTACTGTCCCAGCATGCTGTTGGATTATCGGCAATTAGCGGCCAACGGCGCGCATCGCGAAAATCTCTGGTGGTTTTACCATTATGCTCCTTTCGTTTACGCGAAAGACCGGCTGGTAGCCGACAATTTTGCGGAATACCTGCGCGGATTGAGCGACCTGCGCTGGGCGGCCATCTCTTCGTATACTCGCATCAGCAACCTCGCCGAAGTGACGGCTGCCAAAAATGTCTGCGTGACCGGCTATACCAATCTCAGTGCGGCGAAGACGGCGATGAACACCCGCTGCGCTGCCTATTGGGATGCCGCGGCCAGCCGGGAATACATCACCCAGGGGCCGACCATTGCCACCTGGGATGCCATCAACCTACAGATGGAACAGAACTGGAAATATACGCGCGGCGCACAACGCGTACGGTTGAGGTTCATCGTGCGCTCTCCCGCCGGCATCGCCGAGGTGCGGGTGCATGACGGCGCGCGCGGGGTGGTGCGCCGTTTTGCCGGCCACGGTGCTAAAGAAGTGATGCGCGAGTTCGAGATGGTACAGGATCAGCAGCATTACCTGGTGTTGGAAGTGCTCGATACTGCCGGCAAGCGCGCTATCTCGTGGAATCAAGTCATCTATTGTTACAAGCAAGGCCTGTTCCGCTGCGCGGATAATCTGAATATCCTCGGCGCCACTAGCCTGCTCTGGCATCCCGACCGCAACCAGACGCTCACCGCCGCCAAGGCATGGGAGAATGGGATGGATTGCACCATCACCGGCTGGGACAGCGGTGGTTATCTCTGTCCGATGCCGGAGGCCAACCTGCAGGACTGGATACGCGTGGACGGGAAAGCGAATTACTATCCGTTGCCCTGGCAGGACGGCATCGTCGGAAAAATCCTCGATGTACCGTTGAGCTCCTACAACATGCAGATTGCCAGTCAGCACATGACGCAGCTTTCCGAGCGTTTCGATTCGCCCACGCGCACCACGCCGTCATCGGCCTCGCCACCGAGAGACCTGGGTCCGTTGGAGTTTTTTGAACGCACCAGCACCATTTATGCGCCGATGACCCGCACCGACTGGTTCACGGCGTGGAACTACCGGCGAGCATATGAAGGGACGAAGGATTACCGGGGCGGACTCATCTGGCACGAAGGGGAGATTCGCTTCACCAAAGCCGTGACGCTGCGCGGCGAATTGCCAATCCCGCTGGTCAGGCTCAAATGTCCGGTCGATCTCGACCGCGGCTGGGGCACCACCATCATCGCGAACGAAGGGAACGGGAAGACGCGAGTGGCGCTGCTGCCGCGCAAGGAACTGCTCACTTTCACCGGCACGCTGCATGCGGGTGGCTACCTCACACAGATGCCGTCATTGGTGGGCTACCTGGCGTTCTTCGCCCCCGCCGGGCAGGAATTCCATTACGTCGTGACCGGTTCCGGCGATCCCAAACAACCAAATCAGCTCGAAATCGGCCTGGGAAGCAATGGGCAGGTGGTGAAAGCCGGTACCGTGTTCTCCTTTCATTTTGCGATCGGCACCTTTGCCGACACCAAAGGCGGCAATGCGCTGTTGGATGACACGGTGGCCGCGATGAACCTGGCCGGCGGGAAAGACGGCTATCCGGTCACCATGCAAGCAGGCTCGTATCCCGACGGCACCTTCTTCACCACCTTACGCACTGAGCAGCATGAAGTCGCCTGCACCCTTGGCGCGCGCGATCTCATTATCGACCGTCCGTTCCGTGTTGAGGATTTGCAGGATAACGGCTGTACCGCCATCTACAGCAATCTTCGTTCCTGGTTCCGCTTTGTGCCTGTCGTCAATGGCGTCGCCTATTTCCAGGAGCCCACCGCGAAAACGCTGACACTGTGGGCCGGCAATATCTTCGTCAGCGACCATCCGTCGGTGAAGCTCACGCTGGTTACCGATGGACAAGCTACCGGAAAACCACCGTTTCTCGAGGCGCACAATCCAACCGATGCTCCCATCACCACCACCATCACCTCGCCGCCGCACACCCCGCAGTTCGGCGGGACGACCGGCACGGTAACCATACCCGGCGGCGACAGCGTTCGGCTGACAATCGAGGGTAAGGCGCTGGTGGTGAAGTGAGCGCGAATGGACGTTTAGTGGGAATTTACCGGATAACCTGGCAGCTTGCCGATCAATCCCGGTGCGGATTTTGCCAGGGGTCCTGTCGTCGATACTCCGCGGCGCAGAAGCAGCCAGTTGCCGGTGCGATGTCGTTGCTTTCATAGAACATGCGATCCATCGTTTCCACGATCAGCCCCCCCGACGCGGTGCAGCACGCGTCGATGATGGCGGCGATCTCTTGCTGAATTGCCGCCGGATCGCCTGCCGGCAGCGTCGTCTGCATATCGCCGACCATTTCGAAGCAGATGCGCCCGCGCAGTTCCTTCAGCCGTGGGATGGGAAAGATCGCCGGTTGCATCAGGTTGACGACATCCAGGCCGGCCTCGATCAGCGCGGGAAGCAACGCCAGATTTTGCCCGCAGGAATGCATCCAGACATCCATGCCGGCTTGGTGGATCGCCGTGAATATCTCCGCGTAGACCGGCTGAAACACCTCGGCGAAGGTGTGGGGCGCGATGAGAGGCGCCAGTTGGGTTCCCCAGTCGTCGGTGCCGCGATAGCCGTGAATGCGTCCGGGGTAGTGTTGCTGGAGGTAGCGCACCGTGTCGAGATGGTAACCCGCGAGATGCCGGAGAAACGCCTGTGTCAGTTCCGGGTTATCCAGAATATCGATCAAGGTGTCCGCGAAACCATGCAGAAAATGCGCACGCTCGAAGAGGAACGGGCCGTTGCAGAGCACGACATATTTGCCCTCACGTTCGGCGCGCGCCAACACCGGCTCCCAGGCGGCGTAGCGTTGCGGGTTCAGCGCATTCGGCACCACGAGGTGTTGATAATCCGCCAGGTGCGGAAGGACGATGTTTTTTACCTGTCCCATATCACGAGCATCCGGATTGACCACCCACTCGCAACCCCATTCATCGCAACCGCCGCCCCCCAGCCACCATTGGTTGCCGAAGTCGGGGAAGAGCGCCACGGTATCGCCGGAAAAATCCGTTTCCCCCATGCTGCCGGTAAACGGCAGGCGTGAAGGCCCGGTGAAATGAATCGCGTGCCGCACCAGCTTGGTGGAGTTTTCTTGCGTAAAGGTCACTATCGGTTCCTTCGATTCACGGTAACCGTTTAGGTCGTGCGCGCCACTGAGAGTGCGCACGACCTGACGATGATGAGTAATATCACCGGTTAGCATTTTGCGGATATTCGCCCCAGCGCCGTCCCGTCTCCAGCATCGCCAGGATATTGGCAATGGGAATCCCATCGTGCAGGGAATGATCGGACGCGAGAATATATCCGCCGCCGGGCATGCCCGCTGCGAGGGCTTCCCGCGTTTCCCGGCGAACGTCGTCGATGGAGCCATACGGAAGCGTGCGCGAGGAATCGATATTGCCGATCAGGCAAAGGCGATCTCCATAGCGCGCCTTGACCGACGCCAGCGACATTCCCGCCGTGCGTTGCAGCGGGTGCAATCCGTCGATTCCCAACGCCACTAGATCGTCGAGGAACGCTTCGATGCAGCCGCAACTATGCACGATTACCGGCAACTGTCGGGCATGTATCTGTTCCACCATTCGTGCCAGTGCCGGGTAGAAGAATTCGCGATATTGCGCAGGCGCGAGCAATCCGCCGGTGCCGGAACCTAAATCTTCACTGATGAAGAAACCATCGACTCCGGCGTCGGCCATTTGTGTGATCGCCGGGAGCGCGAAGTCTACTGCCAATTGCGCGATGCCGGCCAATAGCTCCGGATCGTCGTAAATCGCCAGGCAGATTTGCTCGTATCCTGTCAGCATCCACGCCAGCGTCAATGGACCGGTCACCCCGCCGAGTACCGCCACCGCGTCAGCGTTCCGGTCCCGGTTGATTGCCACCGCGGTCTGAATTTCATCAAGGCGTCCCGGGGCTCGCGGGTCCGGAGCGGAATACCTGGCCAGGTCGGCTGATGATGACAACGGATAGGCAATAGGAGCATCGATGGGCCAGGAGGACGCGGTGCGCTCGAAGGTCGTGCCCCATTCGTCTTTGTAGATGTTGGCACCGAGCTGCTCCGGCGCCCAGCCGGAAAAGCAGCCGAAGGGTATCCACACCCCGTCCAGTTCCAGTTTCCGTGTGAGCGCCATCGCATCCAGCGCATTATACGTCTCCGGCATGCGCCCAAGCACCTGGGCAAACAGCGGTTGCTGGAAAAGAAAATCGAATAACGGCACCCGATCAGTCGGGCGTCGGTAGAGTGCATTGATAAATCTGGTTTTCGGCGTCATCGTTCGACTACATTTCCACTTCGTTACCAGTTTAACCTGCTAACCCCCGGCTGACCTGTAAAGCCGCGCGACGTTTTTGCTCTTCAACAAACGACAATGGTCTCTGCGAAAATCCCTGCGCCTCAGCGTTGAAAAAGTAACTATGTAGGAATGGTGTTCCCCTGAATTTTCGACGGAACCTATTTCAAATACCGTTGCAAAAACTCCGCTGTCCGTTTGTTCGCCAGCATGGCCGCGTCGGGATTATAGGCGTTGGTGTTGGTGGGATTCGCGAAGGCATGCTTCGCGCCTGGATACGTGTAGAGCTGGTGCGTGACACCGGCGGCGGTCAGCGCCTGATCGAACTCTGTGACTCGCGTGAGCGAAATCGACTGGTCCGCCTCGCCAAAGTGGCCCAGAATCGGCGCCGTGATCTTTGCCAGTTGCTGCGGGTCGGTCACCGGCTGTCCATAATAAATCACCGCGGCAGTGAGCTTGGGATCATGTATCGCCAGATTGAGCGACTGCCCCCCGCCGAAACACCAGCCCAGGCTGCCCACCCGGCCGGTAGCGTTCGGAAGTGTCCGCAGGTAGTCCGCCGCCATCAGCAGTTGGGCCGTTGCGGCCGGCTGGTTTAATCCCTGAACCAGCTTCATCGCCTCTTCCGGGGTGGTGGCCACCTTGCCGAACAGATCCACTGCCAGCACGTTATAGCCCGCACCGGCATACTTGTCCGCTTCCGCCTTGATATTGCTGTTCAATCCCCACCACTCATGGATCATCACAATACCGGACAGTGCATTTCCCGCTTTTCCTGGAACAAAATACCCACGGTATTCTCCCTGGTGCCCGAAGGAGATCATGGATCCCGTCTGCGCTGATGCCGCTGGCACCGACGTGCTCAGCGAAATAAATCCCGCCGATATCGCAAACACAGCCAGCAAAGTTTTCATAAGCGTTTCTCCTGTTATGTGTTATTATCCGCATCCTATCCTACCCGGAGGAGGCGTGTGTTATGTTTCCCAAGCAGCTTGTTGAAGCACATCGGTAGTCAGATCGCAAGATACGCCGCCGGCATTCTTCAACAAGCCGTTGCTGCCCGAAGAGCAGCGCGATATCAGCTTAGAGTGAAATCCTGGGAAGTAGGCTCAAACACCAAGGAATTGCCTCCATCACCCAAACCAAACACCGCTCCCCCCAATCCCCACCCATAACTCCCAGAC